>JAABUU010000061.1_pt1 | contig 251631 bp, 270 predicted proteins | sample 5559301 | NCBI WGS metagenome assembly JAABUU01 (sample SAMN10711884, study PRJNA513360) | rock metagenome | isolation source: Antarctica rocks | place: Antarctica: Victoria Land, Richard Nunatak white | reverse complement strand
CTCCAAGTAGACCTTCAGAGTGAGTTTTCCATTGATGTTTCCGAGCACGTCGTAAAATGAATAGTAAATTTGATGGTTGAGTGCAGGGAAAATTTGTGAGTCGGGCTTTTTTTGCTACCCGCGTGAGCCTTTTTCAAATTAAGGTGGTGATTGCGGCGAGCCTTAAAGTAAGGCTGAGAGATTGTACAGTACTACCTTACTTAACATCTGACACTTCCGGTGTGAAGGGCCTGACAATTCAATTCCCTTTTTCATCAGTTGTTTCCCTACATCAAATAAGATCTCATTTCGGATTGTTCCTATCACTGCTTGGCGGTCTCTACTCGGTGTGATCCACAATCGTGTGGTCATTTTCGCCACTCCTAGGGCTACCACCTTATCGTTCAATATGAGGGCATTCGTAAATGTAGAGCATGCTCACAGTCACACATCAATTGCCACTGCGCTATTATATAGTGGGGAAAACTCCCAGCCTCGCAATGGAAAGCTCTTCATGAAGTGACCGCGACACGAGACCCCCGCCTTGGAGTCTGGTTGACACCCCAAGACCATAGGGAGGTACGAGCTTGGCTATATAGACCTTACTCAAGCAATTGGTTTCTCATCCGTTTTTCCGGTTTCTTTTCCACTTTTAGTCACGTCTAGTTCATTCGTTCTATGTATGCGATAGAAATTTACATTGGGTCAGACTCTCAACAGCTAGCTGGTTCTATCAATTTCAACTATTGCGAAAGGGCCACTCACCTCCAAACCGTCAATATTGGACAATCAAATCTTTCCTCAATGTGAAGGGTGAAAAACAGGCGTTTTTGGACTGATCGGCGGCGTTTTGGCGGGTACGTGGTCGCTTGAGATGTTATATCGTGTTAGCTCTTGATGGATTTGGAAGTCGATGAAGGTGCTGGCACTAGATCGGCCCACCTCAATGCCGCCCCTTGGCGGGAGAACGATGCTGCCTAAGCGGTTACCATTCCATCCGTGGGCGATGGGCGCCTGGCTTATGAGCAAAGGTCTTGGTTTGGAAACTTTTGGCTTCAGCACTTTTGCAGTGTTCGTCGTATTGGGCATTGGCGCGGTGAAGGGTCCATTGTCGTTGGCCCGATTTTCGTTGCGCAAGGCCAGAGGTCTCGGAACATAAACATCTGGCCGTAGGATCTCGAGCGGCTCCGTGCCTACAGCAGTTGTCTCACTGTCAAATCTGCTATCTCCGATATCGGCCTCTTCGGTATAGAAAGCTTTGTTATCAATCAGTTCCTGTAAGTCAAGGGAGCCGGATGATGGGCAGCGTCTACCTTCTTCCGGTACAGCTTCAAGCTCTCCGGACGGGAGAGTCGCTGCTTCTTGTGTGCGAAGCTCTGTGATGTGCCGTTGGAAAGAGTCTAAGAACTGGTCAACGTCATCGATGGCATCCAGACTTTCAAGAAGTGTGTTCGTTGCTGACGGTAACAGCTGCCTCCGAAGTTCTCTGCCAGCAAAGAGTGGCGCGGGGATAAGCTCAATGTTTTCTTCCTGGAGATCGGAGTCATTCTCGGGGTGCATTCGAGTATTGAGTGTGAGTCGTCGCATATTCTCTGTCGTGAAGACTGCCCAAGGTAAGGAGTCGGGATGACAGATTGGAGGCGACATTTACTTGAAATAGACTATTGGAGATTGTTTTGAGTCGAACAGAAGATGGTACTGGAAATATCTTGGAGTGTATACGTTGATAGTTGCCGGATACTCTCTTCCACTGTCCTACTGATCAAAAACCTAGACGTGCAACAGCAGCTCTCATATAAGCCCGATGCTTTTCATGCACACACAAAGCCATTGTGACATTGAAAGGACATTGACCTCTGTAGGGTAGGATCATCAAGACAATGCTTTGTACTATGGATTCATTATCTGTCCGAACAATAGCACCATTATAATACCGAACGGGAAATCATCAAGCAAGTAGCGAAAGACATCTGGTCAACGTTGGATGCGCACCAGAGGATGTCGAAAGTAAAGTACGTAGTAGACAACGACCAATTTCGCCACGCCGACTATCAGACCAAGATGTAATTTGGCTAAAAAGTCAAGAATGACCAGTTTCATCTGTCCCTTCGCTCAACTCTTCTTATTGCACAAGCCCTGCAATTGTACCTGAGCCAACAATTATACAACATAACAAAGGAAGGTCTGTTATCCAATTGGATATCTCTGCTCCGTACAGGGTACCGATTAATGTTTACACCCCGATGGAGCAATTTGTCTCATCCCTCTGTGTGCGCAGACTGTTGCCAGACCATTCAAGCTTCATATATTCTAGTGGGTGTTTTGCACACTTTCATGTAGTTTAGACCTTTCTATCATGAGACTCGGATTCCATCGGGTTGGTCGTGACATCAGAGGTGCAAGCAAGAGGCAAGTGGAAGAGACGATCTGCAACGGGCGGCTCCCCTAATTGGCCGCCTGCATAAAACCCTTCCGCGTTATCTGTTTATCCCAAAGCATCCCGAGGTCAGACCTCCAAGCGTTTTCATCCACCATCCAATCTATCGATACCCCAACCTCTACTCTTACCACCTGAATTGATTACCCAGGCACTCTGTGCCAGTTACACTCGTTAGAAGTATTTGACCTGGCATTGACTGACACTGAAGAGTTGTTGAGACGACGATTCCACGGTAGACTCTCGCTATACCGAAGAAAAAACTACAATCCACGTTTACAGGCAATCCGGATCCAATCAATGAACCCCAAGACCATACTTTGTATCAATCTGCGACAGCACTGTGACTCTCAGCTCCGTCCTTCGAGAAAATGCATGCAGGTCTCGGGGTCGGATTTGGCACGCTTCTTGCCTTTGCAAGTGCGATAAGCCCCATTCAAGCATTCTACATACCAGGTATGCTCTAGACTCTCATCGTCAAATCTGTAACGAGTGCTGAACCTACATACGAACAGGGTGGTCGGTTAGAACCTACGTTGAGAACGAAGCCATACCACTACACGTTAACAAGGTCTACTCCGATAATACTCAACTGCAATATGCGTACTACGATCTACCATTCGTTTGCCCACCAACGGGCCAGAAGCATGCAGGACACGTAAGCGGCCGAAGCGTCGCCCTCAACCTTGGGGAGGTTCTTCGTGGAGACAGGATAATGACATCGGACTACGATCTTGCCATGGGCCAGGACCAGGAATGCCAATTCTTGTGTAGCCATGTTACAGACCGTAAAGGTGTCAAGCGAGCCCAGCAGCTTGTTGAAGATGGCTACGTCGCCGAGTGGATCGTTGATAACCTACCCGGAGCGACGAGCTTTGTAACGGTTGACAAGTCGCACAAGTACTATGCAGCAGGATTCAAGATGGGCTACAAAGACATCTCGCTGGTCACTGGCAAGCCAAGATATTTCATCAACAACCATGTTACGCTTGTGATACGGTGGCGTAAGGCACCAGGGCGTGCAGGTGATGATGGAGGCGAGGTCATTGTAGGATTCGAGGTCTATACCAAAAGCGTCGAGGCCGGCCATAGAGATGGCACGGGCTGCCCTCAGGATATTCACGGCGAAAGTGAAGGCATGGAAATCTACATTGCGCAGAATACCACAAACCTTGCCAGCAAATACCCACATTCGTCATACCTACCTGAAGAAGATGATATCGACGATGGCTCGACTCTTACGATACCATACTCCTACTCGGTCTATTTCCGCGAAGATGATCGAATCGATTGGTCAAGGAGGTGGGATATGTACTTCAACAATCAGAAAGAGAGCACAAGTATACACTGGTTGGCTATTGGGAATTCGCTCGTCATTTGTGGTCTTCTCACCGCCGTTGTCGTAATGGTTCTCAATCGGACGTTCTCTGGAGACGGTAAGGGACATCCGAAGGAAGAAGAGGGAAAGATAAAGATGAAGCGGAAAACGAGAAATGGCAATCGATCTCCACGGCTGAGAGAAAAGGGTCCAGGTCTCTTGGAGCAGAAGGGCGATGCAGACCATGATGCCGATATGTCTTCTGACGAGGAATTTGTCGAGGATATCACTGGCTGGAAGCTCCTTCATGGGGACGTCTTCCGCGCCCCGCCTTACGCCGGCTTCCTTGCTCCTCTGATCGGCTCAGGAATGCAACTCGTCTTCATGGCTACAGGACTCCTCGTACTCAGCTGTCTTGGCATACTCAACCCTAGCTTCAGAGGTGGCTTTGTCAGTGTGGGCATGGGTCTCTTTGTGTTTGCAGGCACATTTTCTGGATACTTCTCTGGTAGAGTCTACAAGACGTTCGGTGGTATGAACTGGAGGAAGAACACTCTAATGGTAAGTTCTCCCTCACCCGAAATCTCGGAACCCCAACTGAGGTTCCCGTAGACCGCTCTCCTTTTCCCCGGCCTTCTTTTCACAACAATGTTCATACTCAACCTCTTCGTCTGGGCCCAAGCCTCCAGCACCGCCCTCCCCTTTGGCACCCTTATCGGCCTCCTCGCCCTTTGGCTTTTTATCCAACTGCCCCTTGTCTACGTCGGCAACTGGTATGGATTTCATCGCAGCCAGCCATACGAGCACCCTACAAAAACCAACAGCATACCCCGTCAGATCCCTACGCAGTCCTGGTACACGAAGAGCATCTACAGTATACTGCTTGCAGGTCTCGTACCCTTTGCGGTGATCTTTATAGAGCTGCTATTCGTATTTAGGAGTATGTGGCAAGACAAGAGCGGGTACTACTACGTTTTCGGGTTCTTGAGCGTAGTCAGTCTGGTGTGCATCGTTACTGTCATCGAAGTCACCATAGTTGCAACCTACATTCAGCTATGTGCCGAGGTCCATCTCCCCCAACCTATCCAGTCCCTCCCCAGACAGGAATCCCTATTGGAAACAACAAGCTAACGCTGGAACAGAACTACAATTGGTGGTGGCAATCCATCTTCATCGGCGGCGGCTCCGCCTTCTGGGTCTTCCTCTACTGCGTCTGGTTCTACTTCACCAAACTGCACATCCAAGGCTTCGTCTCCGGCCTCCTGTTCTTCTCCTACAGCCTCTTGGCTTGCACCGTCTATGGTCTTCTAACGGGCACCGTCGGCTTCTTGACCGCGTACGCATTTGTGAGGCGGATATATGGGTGAGTTGCGACCCTTTTCTTTCTGGAGTCTGCTGACGGGCTGTATCTCTAAGAGTGGGTTGGGCTAATAATGACTTTATGGCAGGGCGATCAAAGCGGATTAGGGCCTGGGTGTTTCATCGGATGAGATCAACGGCAGTATTTGGGATGGGCGTATATGGGCAACTGGAGGGGGGTTAGCGTAATAAATCTTTTTGGGCGTTCATAGTTTGCCGAGTGTGCTTTCTGAAGGAAAAGTAATAATATATAGCATACGATGTTTGCTCTGCGGCTCGTGAAAATACAATCCAATCCAATCGAATAATCCTACATGCACAGTCCCTCTCCGCCAGCCCTCAAACCTGCTGATTTCTTCCCTCCGTGAAAACGGCAGCGAAGGATTCCAGTCGAGCGGTGGAGGGTTGCAGGTGTCGAGGACCAAAGCTGTGGTTCGAAGAATACGAGTGGCGTTCTAGCAGAGAGAGGGGGATGTTGGACTTTGGGAGCAAGATGTGTGTACCTTGAGAAGCAAGAACTGAGGATTAGCTTACGAGCAAGAGCTGGCTGATGTGAATCGATCATTCCATAGGGGGGGAGCTTTGGAGATGTTGGGGCTTTGGGCGGTTGGGCAGTTGGTGGTTGTTGTTGTTGTGGTGGGGGTGTTGTGGTGTTTACTATGATTTTTTGTTTGTTGAAGAATTATCAATAATATTCATTTGTTATTATCGTTCTAAGAGAAGAAAAACTAGGGCTGAAATATGTGTATTTAAAATCGTCAAATCGTCATATCATAATATCATCAGCACGCACCATCAGAAACATATAACTTTTTCCACCACTCATCCAAATATCAATATCGTCAAGTCGTTAGTTCGCTGATCGTGACATCGCTTATGCTCCTAGCTGCGGTTTTTAGGGGTTTGAGGTAATGTTTGCGGTAACTGGACAAGGAGGATTGTGGCAGGCGGTGAGGTAGGTTCGATGAATTGGAGGTTCCGTGTGAGTGCGAGGGGTGTTGAGGGTTGGGACGTTGCGGGTGGGGACGCTCGATATTTCGAGGTGATATTGGTGCTCCGGTTCGCGCTGAATTCACATTTTGTCTGATGTCTTCCTAGCCAGAAAAGAGGGCGATGGTTGTTTGCGAAGAGATTGCTGTTTTCTGGATGGAAAGCCAAGTAAAAGCATTAGAAGTAGGACACCCTCCGTTTCTTAGTACCCTGACCTAGCGAATGTATTCGAAGCCGAGACCTTCTTGAATGAGCAGGTTGATTTAGCATTTCCGCTGAAAGTGTAGGTCAATATACGCGAAATCGTGTAATCATCAAACGGACCGTGCCAGAAATCTTAGTGATGGTCCGATTCGAGATCCCTGGCCCCGTGTAGGTGTCAGCATTCTCGACGCATAGGCGGCTGTATGCACTGAGATTGCTTCAGATTCGTCTCTGGTGGCCTGAGGTGTGGTTCTTGAGATTTGTGTGATCGGCGGTCTTGGGCAGAAGTATCTTTCGCAAATAGTCTTGGATTGCACTATTCAGGGTACATGTCGATGGTAGCGTTGATGTAAGTTTTTTAGGCCGTTGAGAATGCGATCTGTAATGTTTTGTACAGTGGGGAGTAGGGTTAAAGACGAAAGATTTGTGATCAGCCATTTGCTGATGGTTTTCAAAATAACGGTTACTCGCTCATGTTCACTCCCAGGTAGGCGGGTGACATTGAGCTTGTAGGAGGGAAATTTTTCAGATCTATTGTGTTGAGACTGGGTACGGTTGCCCTGTGTTTCAAACCCTGTTTTCTCTGGGCTCTAGGCAGCCCTCTTTCAGAATGCTCCCTGTCGCTTTTAGTCTGCTGATGGAACTGACCTTATGAGGTTAAACAGCTGATGCGATCTTTAGACATGTGGAATGAAATTTGACCATTGCACAGAGTCGAAGGCACCGAGAGGCAAAGATCGCAAGCTCACGAAGACCTCAACCACAATGTAAGAACGTGCTAATGTATATATGACCGTCATAGGTGTCATTAAGACAACCTCCCACATCGGAATGAAGACAGCTTGTCTCCTAGCTTTCTCTAGAGTATCGACCCTGCCGGTTTGCCGCCGCTCACTCTGGAAAATCTTGGCATACCATTCCTCCCAACGGCCTAGACGATGTCCATCCTGGTAGGTCTCACACGCCAAAAAGATAATAGTGGTGGCAATAATGGTGATGCAGCTCGCACGCCAGAGGATCCGCTCGGTATGCGTTGGAAAGCTAAAATTCCACCCTATAAAGTGAAGGGCTCCATAAACCATTGTAATGGAGAACAGCACAATGGCGTCAAAACCCGCACCGATGACGGGAAACCGATCATTGGTAAATCGTGGCAACGGCCGCTGACGTGGGCCTCTACGGAATTTCAGATGAGGCTGTACTTCGGTGAGCCACGAAGGCGATTGATTATCAATAAAGTCAAGAGGTGTCCAGCTGTATGGTTCGCTCGCGGCCGGCCCAGCTCTTTGGAGTATTTCTGCTGTACTTGCTTCGATGTTGATGATGGTTGGACTTTCCACGTCCAGAGGTTTGTTGGCCCACTGATAGTACATTGATAAAGTACAAACTACGAAGCTAAGGGTGGCCAGCTCCAAGGTGGTAACAGGCAGATGCTGAATTGCGCGACCAATAATTTGTATGACAAACCAGGCGGTCTGAAAGCAACTCAAGAGTTTTGCGAATCCGTCTGCTTTGCTCTTGTCCCATATTTCTTTCTCAGTCATAGTGGGCAAGTCTGTATAGCCTCTCTGGATGAGGTATTGCAGCTGCTTGGAATTAACAGGAAACGGGGTGCTATCACGAGGCTGAAGAACGAAGCCACCCATGTTTGCATAAAAAGCGTGGCGTATGGTCCATGTAGGGTAGCCCATTTCCTTGAAAGCCTGTACTGAGCGCTTCGCTTCGACGCGCTGTCCAGTGGCAAAGGCGAGGACGAATTCAGGTCCCATAATTGCCTGGATCATCCATCTGCACTTTCGGGAAAAAGCAAGCCAGTAGGATTCGTTCATTGACGGGATGTTCAGGTGGAGAGAAGTCCATGTGCAGAGAAAGATAGTGAAGAGGCAGCTCGGGTAATGTCAGTAAGAGCTCTGTCAAGCTGAAAATCATCGTTACCTCCATAGGATGTCAATAGTCCCTCTACCATTGGATGAGCTGACCCAACCAGCTCGAGGCTGGGGCTGTGGTGGTGATGTGTCATTGCTGTTGGCAGCAGCCGACCCGTGTACAAGGAAAACCAAGAGTATCAGGGTAGATGCCATAATCAATGCAGTTCATTAAATATCAGGCGCCCAATGTGCTGACTAGGATCAACAAGATCAACGATACTCCGTACTTTGGAATATAATGGTTCAAGCAGGGTAGGCACAATAACGATGCGACAAGTAATACAAGGACCAAGCAGTATGCATTATAGGCGAAGTACCTATATTCGATGCTGGTTGTTCCTGAGAGGCAACTCCCACATCATCACCATAGATATGAACTGGATTATCTGCAAGAGGAAGAGGAATCGAGGCAGGGGATTACGCAGCCCTGCACATTCAGAGAAAGCGCCTCGTTTAGCTACTTTGGGCTGTCGTTGCGCGTGGCGGTGGCCCGTGTGGCGTGGCCTGTGTGGCTGAGGATTTTCGTCAAAGTATACCTCTTTGTGGGGGGAGTCGTGTTCACTGTATCGCCCTCTCGAATGAAGAAGGTCCGAATGAATATCCCATTAACCTGTTCTTCACAATGAAAGGCAGAGTTATAAGCTTCTCTCTCGATCCGCGAAATAGTTCAATTTCGGAATTTCCAGCACCTCCTCCACAGTAGAGCCTGCTTCTCTCGCACCATGAGTACGACCAGTCTTTTTAGAGGAGAACGAGAAAGGCTTTACTATACACCTCTTTTAGAACCAAGCAACGACGGAAAACAAGATGTTCTTATTTACATGCTGCCCGGCAACCCTGGTCTGATCACGTACTACCAACCGTTCCTATCTACGCTGCATACTCTACTTCAATCATCTCCCGCTTCCCAAAGTGCGAATTTCTACGTTTGTGGCTATTCTTTTGCTGGTTTTGAGACTTTGCCAGCCGAAGATGAACAAATCGCAGAATACCCACTCCGACTCCACGAACTGATCAAAGATACCAACGATCAACTATACTTGCATATCGACACACATCGCAGTTCGCATGCTGCCCACGAAAGCTCTTTGAAGGTTATCCTAATGGGACATTCAGTCGGAGCATATATATTACTCGACCTTATTCAGCTTCACAAAGAGAATATAGACAGCGGTAAAGAAGATTTCGACCTCATTGGAGGCATCCTGCTCTTTCCAACGATAACGCATATTGCTCAATCACGATCTGGAATGATAGCTAGCGTGAGTATATCAACGAAATGTTTCCCGGCCCCGTCCTTTGATTCTTGCAGGATCTTACATACCATCTCTTGCAGACACTCCTTAAGATACCACATGCGGCCCTTATTGGTGGTGCCATTGTCAGATGTCTATTCTTCCTTGTGCCAACCGCCGTTCTTTACAACATCATCCGACTAGTCATGCGATTTCCAGAGCATGCAGCGCGGACAACCACCAAGTTCATCAAGAGCCCGATGGGCGTAAGACAAGCTTTGTACGCTGCCCCACTCATCGTTCATTGTTTCAAGCCCCAATCTCTAGCTTCAGCTGATTAAAATGCGGTAGGCACCTGGCAAAGGACGAGATGGAGTTCATCACTGATGACAATTGGGATGCAGAGGTCTGGGGAACTGCCCATAGCCCCATCACAAACAAAATGGACACTGCCCGTTGGAACCTTATATTTTACTGGGGCAAAAATGTAAGGTATCTTGACAATCTAATCCTTAGACAAGGTTCATTACCATATCAAATTGACGCCCTGACAGGATTCACTCGTCTCCAATCGCACACGGGACAATCTCATAGCCAACAAGGGGAACCGACTAACATTCAAACAGGATCGATGGGTGGCTGATCACACACGGGACAGCTTTATCAAGGATCGCAGTAGTCGAGTACCGACGGAACCAGAGGGGTCGAAGCCGTCAATGTTGATGGATGCTCAGGGAATACCGCATGCGTTTGTTCTAAGTGCGTCCCACACCTTCATTATCTAACTGAGCTAACAACATATCCAAAACAGAGCACAGCGAGGTTGTAGCTGCAATGGCTAAGGGATGGGTTGAAGACATCATCAGAAAACACGAGACAGCAAGCAAATCATGACAGAACGAGGATCAAAGATTGGGGAACATAGACGCTCTGCCATACCAAGCGCTGACAGGGTACATAAACCCCCCTGATCTCCTGGTCGAGATCAAGTGTGCTCCACTGATTGTCAGCGGATGTTGGATCAGTCTCGAAGCTGTACGACTGTGACTGCAGGAGTGAATAAAGATTCTCGAATAGTATCAGGCATCTTGCTGCGTGAGGCGTTCTACCCGAGCAGGCTGCGGGCGAGCAGCAACTGGAAATTAGCAGATGTCAAAATACTCAACATGGAACGAAAGAGATTTAATTGGAGGCGGAGGAAAACTCCGAATCTCCGCAATGGAAAAAATCACGGAGAGTTATAAAAATTCCTGGCATGAGGGGCAGCGGAATCCAATCCCCGCCCCACGCTGACCAATGAAACATCTCTGGAGTGACATCTCCCATTACACCATTGAGCGGTCTGGAAGGGCCCCTGTTATGATGATATTGCTCGCAAAAATCACTCAAAGGCGCAGCGGGACCCACATTTCATACCAACTGTCGCGTCTCCTTTCTCATAGGGTTCTGTTATGTGTCAAGTCACGGGCTCTACCTGTCGTTAGGAGAAGGTTAGGAGACTGCCAAGCGTACCAAGTGTGCCCAGCCAGATTGGGCCGACGCTTGCCGCTTGCGGGGTCGAAAGGTGTGAGCACGGCCCACGACTAAGGTATGTACAGTATCTACCTAGCACTGTTGGCCTTGGCGAATTTGAAGAGTTCTCCCTGCCGCCATCAACTTTCGACTAGCAGAATTCGCAGAGAAATCAATTGGTGTGACCAGAAGCGACAACAACAACACGAGCAGGGAAGATGATGCGATCAATGTGTCAGGACGTTGCATATCAGTTGATGCAACAGGCCACGCAGGCAGAAGCTGTAAGCTGCATTTCAGGTTCGACATTGATGTTGTTGGTAAGCAGGTTGTGATTCATCTTTTCAAATAAGGTAAAGCGGGGGGGTGCGAACACCAAGTGGGGTTGCGCCATGTGGGCAGGGAATTGGAAGCGATTCGTCATTGAGCTTAATTGTGAATTTGTGATGGCTTGCCGGAAGGTTAAAGAAGTAGACAAAGGGACGTTAGTAAGATCGGTAGTGTTCTGTTATCAAAGGGCGTGGGACATTGTCATCAAGTAACTTGTAATCCTGACAAGAACCAGTTAGTTGGTGGGACTATTCAATCCTCGTTCTTGCTGGCCCGATCATAAGACTACGAGTCCCACCGAACAAACGCTTTTCTTTCCTCACATCACCTTTCTCAATTCACATCGATTCTGCTTCACAGTTCCGAGATCGTGCACTGTCTTCCTCTACTGCCCTTGACAACGGGTTCATCCAACTGCAAGTTCGTGTTTCCACCGTGTAACATAGCTATCAGTTTATCTGGACCAACTCCATCTGTAGAATCTACGATTGTCTCTCCTCCCCTTCATTGCGACGGGCAGGTTTTTGGTTGTTGGCACGTCTTTTAGACTTCAACTTTGGTAGACATTGGACTTGCCGAGTCCATCTAAGTATGGGAAGCACATTCAAGAATATGGGTTCCCGGAGCAAGCCTGTCATTAGCATTACACTCAATGACGACCGGCAACATGCCTTTGTTCCATCTTACACTTCCCTGGATGAGATAAGAGGCGTGGTCTCTGTCACGGCCTCGTGCGATATAAGATTCGATGAGGTCTACATAACATTCGAGGGCGTCATCAGAACCTATGTCGAGAAAATTGCCACAACAGCACCAACGAATGGCAGGACAGAGGCGTTTCAGAACTTCTTACGGCTGGTCCAGCCCATGGATGATGCCGTGTTCCCTGAACCTCGAATCGCCAAAGCAGGGCAGACATACAGGTTTCCTTTTACGTTTGTGGTCCCAGAACGGCTGCTTCCGCAGACATGCAATCACCCAACCGGTAATGATTCGGTACGAGACGCTCACCTGAATCTTCCCCCAAGCCTTGGTGATCCAATGTCGGCAACCGTGGGAAAGACTCTCATGGACGACATGGCGCCAGATATGGGCGTTGTTGCATATTCAGTCAAATGCAGGATTACCAACGGTCGAGGCAGCTCTGGAAGACACGTCATTATTGCTGAGCAGACGAAAAAACTGCGAGTCGTTCCAACAGTGGAAGAAACCCCCCCTCTAAGTGTACTAGGCGGTCTGCAGGATGACTACAAGCTCAGAAAAGAAAAGGACATCAAAAAGGGTGTGTTCAAGGGCAAGCTTGGCCGCTTGATCATCGAGTCTGCCCAGCCCAAGAGCTTGCGTCTGCCATCGATTAATTCACAAAGCACTTGTCCCGTCACAACAATGGCAACAGTCCACGTTCGATTCGACCCAGCCGACGAGAAGACCCAGCCTCCTCGGTTGACTTCACTCAGCAGTAAGTTGAAGGTTGCCACCTTTTTCGGCAGTATCCCGATGCGTGAGATCCCGACCAAATCAAACGACTTCCATTACAGCAACAACAAAGGCATCTTTGTCGAAACCCTTAATCTCTCCTCCCGCTGCATTGCCTCCGCTCAATGGCAACACCACCAAGTCGACGTTCCCATGCGTCGGGACTCTGCCTTTTCTACCCTCTCCAACATCAACGTCCCCGAACCGTCTTCCTCTTACTCTGGAAAATCCTTCTACACCTCCAAAATCCTCGTCCCCATGACCCTCCCCCGCACCTCTAAACTCTTCGTCCCAACCTTCCACTCCTGCCTCGTCTCCCGCATCTACGCCCTAGACCTCTACTTAACCGTCAACACCCCCGGCGCCACCGCCACATCCACAACGCTCCACCTAAAACTCCCCGTCCAGGTCTCTTCGGAAGGAAACCCCAGCCGCAGACCCTCTATCGCAGACCAAGAAGCCGAAGCCGCCGCCGCCGCAGCCGCCAGCGACGCCACCGATTTCTTCCACCCCCGCAGTCTCGCTCCTCCAAGCCCCGAATACACCGAGCGCGCGCAACTAGCCAGTATGATCCCCAGCGCAAGCCCCGAGTACACCGAACGCTCGCAATCAGTCAGCCTTGCATCGCCGAGCCCAGAGTATACGGAACGCCCGCGCCCGGCGAGCTTTGCGCCCTCGAGCCGTGAGCATGCGGAGTTCATGAGACCGACGCCGAGGTTTGAGAGTGCGCCGCCGCCGGGGTATTCGTTTTCGTCGGGGCGGCATCATCGTATCAGGATGGATTTGATGAGTCCGATGGGGACGATGCCTGTGGGTGGGTAAAGAGGGGTGGTGCTGAGGTGGTGGTGTTGCTTTTTCTGTTTGCAGCTTCGGGCGTTTGCTTTATCTACGTTCGATTTGCACTTTGGAGGCACTGGGACTCTGCAAATGCAGGATACACTGCCTAATGCTCCTTTCGCCATTGAAGAAGGAGTTCAATACCCAAACCTACTCCGGGACGGCCACCTCAACGATCAACGAAGGCATGGAACCTTTTTTTCCCCCCCTTTTCAAAACTACTCAAGCGGATTCCCACACGTGTCAAAGCATGGAAGTTCAAAAAGGTCCGGATAACAACGCTCCTCCCCTCGCAGCCGGCTATTGGCGTTCCAAGACACGATGTCAGGGGGCTATGTAGCTGCACGGCTTATGGCTGTTCGCCTCCAGGTAGGTAGGTAGGTAAAGAAAAAGGGAGCTCGCGCTCAGAAAGCACCTGAATTCTTGTTGAAAGAAATGTCCCTATTTTTGGATTATCCAGCCGTACATACCGAGCTGAGCGTGGCGTTGGTTGGCTCACGCCGGCAAATGATTTTGATATTAGCATGATACTTTTCTAATCAATACACCTTCCCCCACATGGGGGCTCATTGATGCAAACTTTGTCATGTGGGAAAGTCCTGTTTGTTCTGCAGCGTAAGCATCCAACATCCGAAATTCCCTTTATTCCGCATCCACTATATAAACCAGATCCATGCCCCCTGCCATCCAGCACAAAACGCCCCAAGGATCCTTCCCCTACAGTCTCTAAGACGTAAAGACATTGAATCATAATGGGATATTACATCTCTCGTTACTAGTAGACTTGTATCCCCCATACCTTTTACCTACCCTACCTACCCCACCTACCATACCTACCCTACCTACCACAAAGACTCACCTCAAGCCGAAAACTCACTTCAAGCCACCATCTCAGCCCGTATAACCAGAGATGATTTTCTTTCTCGCACGCTCTTTATACATACATAATATATATATTTCCCAGTCAGCCCCCCTCACCTACATATAAGAATCTCTAATACAAACCATCACCCCCGCACCTCCAATCCACACCGCCCCAACAAACAATCCACACCCCCATTTCCGCGCGAGGAGAGGGAAACACACCTCCTCTCTCTCTACATTTATTCCCGAGAACGGCTCCCAGGCTCCAGGGTATGATTATTTGGCGGGAAATTGTATACAAGTTGGATGATGCGAAGCGCGCACTTTGTTAGGAATGAATCGGAAAGGGGAAATGGGCAGGGAAGAGCGAGGATCGAGGAAAGGAAAGGAGGGAGAGAGATGGATGAAAGACGGAGAGGACGGAAGGAGGTAATTGGCGGTTGCAAGCGTCAGGGATGACATTGCAAGGTCCAGGACGGCCCTCTGGTGGTCGTTGATCCTCTGAAACGAAACCAACCTGATGAACGACTCGCAGCAGGACGATCATTCGGATTCGACGGTTCTGGAATCAGGAGAAGAGAGAAAAGATAACAGGGGGATGGAAGATATTGCACGGAACAGACAGAGGATTGGCCGAGGAAGGAGACTCGAGGCCCGGTCTGTGAAATGGGTGCAAGGAAGGGGAGTGAGTGCCTTTGCGCGCTCCTACCTTAATGCACTACATCAGAAATCCACAAAGACCTCCCAAAGACGGATGGAATTCCGAACCCCGAGCGTCATATCTACTTTCACAGAGTCTGCCTTACCACGTCCATGGCAGGAACCGATTCCCCTCTCCAGTTAGCCCGTACGTAATCCCGTGGTATTTTTGGTATTTTTGGATGGACGATCCCTGCAGACCGCGATAACCTAAAAGTTTCCCGTTATCGATCGCAACGCGGGTCGGCTATAGACGGCCGATATGATGATGTCTGGGGAGTATTAAGGTAGGTATTCACTGCGGTGTCACTGATGGTGGCACGTGGGTGGGAAATGACACTTCCTCCTTCTCACTTGCCATTGAATTCCCTTCAACATTCTTCAACCCACCTGGAAACGACACACCGAGTCTGACCGACCTAACCTCTCTACAATCCAACCAAGGACGCCCTGAAGCAGTATGCCCCGTTCGGTCCTGCCCCTGCGGGCCCTGCGGGTCCTCAGATCGGGAAAAACTGTTGCTCGACTCACCATAAGGAATCAATACCAGACCCTTCACGAGACTCACAGTCCGCGGACGGCTACAACGACCGCCACGCAAGCTGACCCCAAGACCATAACATCACCCATCCTCAAAACATCCGAACGGCCCCTCTCGCTCCTACCCTTCGGGCTCTTGGTTCGGTCCTACGTCTTTGCTGCTTTATCCTCGAATCCAATCTTTCTCAATCCCTCACTCCGCCTGCTCTCAATATTCGCGCACTCCAAATCTGCACTTCTGAACCCTGATCGTAACCCACTTCTTCGATATATACTCAAAAGAACCTTCTACTCCCATTTTTGTGCTGGGGAAACCTCAAAGGAGATCCAAAAAACGACGGAAGGATTGAAGAGGATCGGATACCATGGGGTGATCCTCACGTATGGCAAAGAGACGGTGCTTGAGACAGGGGATGAGGCATCATCAGAAGGAAACGTAGAAGATCTGGCTGCTAAAAGAGAAGTGGACTCTTGGAAAATCGGGATCCTAGAGACGCTGAGGCTAGCGGGGAGAGGAGACATGGTAGCGCTAAGGTAATCGGACCATGAGGCCTTATGGCAAACACCCAGATGCTAATGCATCCTTCAGTTTCAGTGGTGCCGGACGTCAAGCTGTACACCAGCTTGTAAACCAACTTCCACCGAGTAAAACCACCGAAGATGCCATAGCTGAGATCTGCGAGCTTGCCACAGCCAGAGACGTCTGTCTCCTTTTCAATGCCGAGCAAAACACTGTACAGCGAGGTATCGACGACTGGACTCTCCGCGCTCAGAGAAAGTATAACAGCGTAACTTCAGGTAAGGTAGTCGTATATGGTACGTATCAGGCCTATCTTCGCTCCGCTCCCAAAGTTCTCGCCGAGCACCTTGCTGTTGCTCAAAGCGAGGGTTTCACCCTCGGCGTAAAGCTTGTAAGAGGGGCCTATCTTGGTAGTGATCCTCCACATCTATTTTGGAGTACCAAGGAAGAGACAGATAGAGCATTTGATGAAATGGCAGATGCAGTTATCCGGAGGAAGTACAACAATATGTTGAAACCTCTGCATGGTCTGGAAGGCGAAACACCAGATTTCCCCAACGTGAACCTGGTGTTGGCAACTCACAACCATGTCAGTGTCAAGAAAGCCATGAACGTAAGACAAGAGCAGACAGATAGGGGTGAGGAGAAGATAGATATGGCGTATGCCCAGCTTATGGGCATGGCGGACGAGGTCAGTTGCGACCTGGTGTTGGCCGCAAAGCAGAATAAGGGGCTCGAAGTATCCGAGAAAAACGAACACGAAGAGCCAAGAGCGTATAAATATTTTGTCTGGGGAACCGTAAGCGAGTGCTTGAAGTATCTGGTAAGAAGGGCCGAAGAGAACACACACGCAATGGTGCGAGCCAGAGAGGGTAGTGTAGCTCTGAGGTTGGAGCTCGTGGCTCGATTGTTTAGACGGTAGAGCGCGGAAAACCCTACCTTCAAAACCAACCTTCCCACACGTACTGAACTTCCAACGTGTTTCACACAACCTCAACCACCTTTTCAAATCTTCCTGCAAACAACGTCCTTTCATAAGAGCTAAAACCCTTAATGCCTTTCCCAGGTAATTTTGCAGCCACAAAGATTGTTGTAAAGGCGATAGCTACTGCTGGGACTGTTGTTGCTGCCAATCTTGCTCCGCTCGTCGTGCTCCACCGTACCGACACAGAGAGAGAAAAGGACGAAAAGGCTTACGAGGACCGCATCAAGGATCAGAGTAGTAGACCAATTCGCTAGCTGTAAGTTCTCTGGAACCGGTCTCCTTCCACTCATTGCTCCGCGATCACAGCTGATCAAGATGTCAAGTGGCCTTGAAATTGACCATACCACAATAAGAAACCCTGTGGTAACCTTTGGCTCAAAGGTTTCTTAATTGCTGCCAAGCACTGGAAAGCTGCTCTAGACGTTTGAGAGCTCTCTTGCATCGTGTCACTCCACTTTGTGTTGGCGAATTTCCGCTCTAGGGTGTCCTGGCTCTAAACTTCAGTGAATCTCTTCTGGATCGACTGCTCCCCTCTCAGTACTCCTCGCTCATCTCGTCTAGACCGACGGCTTTGATCTTGACGATCTGCCTTATCATCAAGCTTGCTTTTAGGACGCCACCTCCATAAATTGCAGTCTTCTGCCTCCAGGACAGGGATCTCCAGAGACCGCACTCTTCCATAGACATTGAGACACACAACACCTACATCGCAGTAGTGTACTCTTAATGGAACACTTTCCAAATCGCATTCTCTTACCACGCGTCAAGGTCCGCGCGTTGGCTCTCAGTCCTACTAGTCATCCAGATCAAGCAATAGTCTCCAATATGGCAACGGAGGTTCCGCCAGTTGTCCTATCATCTGAGGTGCGCGAGATGATTAACGAGAATTTCTACCAAGCTCTGGAGAGTATCAGGAACATATATGCTCCGCTCAAGCTCGCAGATAAGGATAAAGCGAATCGCCTGGCAAAGCTTAGCAATGAATTATCGCAAATCCAGAGAGAAGCCCATCTTGCCGAAATAATTTCTCCTTTGTCGCCAATAGACGCCATTTTCGAGAGTGATGCTTTCCAAGGACCAGGTGGAGATGCCGAGCCCGGCGCCGCGCCTCAAGCGATTGACGCAGGGCCTGACATAGCACGGCCTCTCGATATTACTGTTGGTCGCACTCGAGACCAAAGTACTGTTATAGAGACAGCTAGAACTGTGATATCTCCGCCAACGCCCCAAGCCAATGCAGAACAGCCCCTGACCGCACAGAATGCTGATAGCATAGACCTCACCGAGATTCAAAAGGCTAATACGGATGAGGACGAAACAACAACTTCGAAGGAGATTGCTGGGGGAAGAATTGAAGCCGGAAAGGGAAAGGGAAAGCAGCTTGTCATCGCTGACGAACCCACTGCCTCAGGAATCAAGAGTGTTGAAGAAGGAAGCATGGATGTCCCGGTGCAACAAAATCCTGATACCACTGTAAACCAGACACAAGGTCAAAAGGTTCAAAGGGCGAAGGACAACAAGCCCGATTGGGCAAAGACTGCCTGGGCGAGGTTTGCTGCAGAAGAAAGTGAGGAGAACGGAAAGGAGGTCGCTGCCGATGAAAAGCCCGCTGCCTCAGGGGATAACGGGGTTGAAGAAGGGAACACAAGCGCCCCAGAGAAGTTACCATCGAACGAGAAAACAGTGGAAATGCTTCGGGTTGTAGAGGTTCATGGGCTCCCGAGGACATGGACTCTCCGAGACGTCACGCGGGAGATCACCGAGGGACCGTTGATGCACGTGGGCCTACAGGATGCTCCGAATGACACGAAGCATGCACTTCTTATCTTCCTGAGGGCAGACGACGCCATGAATTTTCTGACGAAGAACGTTGAGATCATGCTTAAGATGGGGGCAACCCAGAGTTGTTATGGTCCCGGCGTTTCTGTGGATTTGGCAGGTCCCCGTCCCGACGACGAGTGGGTACCGCAAATGACCGGCAAGGGGGCAGTAAGACGGCGCCTCACGTTCAGCAGGAAAGGACTGTTCACGAAGGTCGCGCCCTCTCAGTTCTACCACGACATTGCGGACATAGTCGGTGGTGGGTGGAACATTGAGCTGGTCTGGCTTTTCAACGCCGGAAACGGAACTGTCGTGTTCGGTAACATCACCGATGCTGTGCAAGCCCTGGAATGGTTCAAAGCCAAAGCAGGTCGTTCCGGTCCGTACAGCGGTGTTACTGTCTCATACAGCTCCGACCCGTGCGAAGCGGTTCTCCACCTTGTATCACAGATGCCGGGAGGAGGGGAAGTTAGGACGTGAAGGTGTTGAAGGGAGTGAGTGAGTGGATCAACGAGGGGGGTGATGGGATATGTAGTAAGCAAATCGACGGGGTTCAGAGGCGAGGGGTACCCTGCGAATAGAAGGTGTCCAAACTCGTTTTTTTCCGTTTTTAATTCTTTCACAGCGGTAGGACGTTGACGCGTTCACGTCATAGCATACATATAACAAGGGAAGGCTCGAAGCAAAGAGCGAAGAAGGTATTTACGCATGGCAGATGACATTGGACTTGGTAGTACAGTATATCAGTGGTTGAACTGGCTTCTGATATTCGTTTTTGTATTTCCATGTCGGGGACTAGAATAGAACTAGTGCAGCGGAAGTCGCTCCTTCTGCTACAGTAATTCGAAGATCACCCCCACGTACCCCCACGTACTTGAACAGTGAAATGTTTCAATACATTATCATTACATATGTATTATTATACGGACCGGTTGACCGATGGGATGTGAATGATCTCGTGCACTCTCTCAACGATACCTTATTAATATGTTTCTGGTTGTTGTACGGATACAGGGTACGGTCCAAACAAAACATCGTTTCACGTGAGGGATGAACGGGTGAAGAACCCTGATGAACCCTAAGGTAAGCAATGCGATTCTCATTGGTCCGCAACCCCGCCGGAAGAGCAAAGCGTGCGCTTCTAGAAAGGCTCATGGAAGTCTGTGTATCACGACAAAGCATTATATGCTTCAACTCCCCGTCTTCCACTGTCTCATTGGCATTTCCGTTCCGCGTACCGCGTCATTGGACTCTCTCAAATGAAGAAACACAATGTTTGAGGCCTCTATGAAACGCCTCTCCAAGATGACGGGCCCCACTGGCTTCTTTGGCGGCGATCCTGCAATTGCAGGTCGCTTTCTTTGGCCCTATAAACGGAGCTTGCTCCCCGTTCTATTGCATATGCGCCTCTGATCAGTTTATCCACCGTTTTTGCATCATGTTGTCTTCTGTCGTTTCTCTCGTTGTCTTACTCGCCGCTGGTGGCGATGCCATTCCTTATGCCAAGCGTTGGGATAACACCACCTCCAATGCCGCTCAACCCCCCGCAGGTAATTGTCCTGCTGGCTTCCTCAACGTCGTCTTCAACACCGGTGCTCCCAAGAAGTCTGGCTGGCCCAACAAAATCTGGGACTCCCTCTCCAGCAACCACGTTTCCAACTGGATCGGCTTCTCCCTCGCACCTCTCTCCCAAAACCCGCATTATAACACCGCTGCTGGAGCCGCGCCTTCCTATGGCCCAATAGACGCAGCCCAAATCCCCATCTGCATGGACCCTAACGACATTACCGCCGCGATAACCAAGGTCACCTCCCCCAATGCCCCCACCCACCTGGAACTCTTCAACGAACCCGACTTCTCCTGGGGCGGAGTCACTCCTCTGACTTCCGCACCGGATGCAGCAAACTCCCTTTCGTCCCTCATCAACACCCAAACCACCACACAATGGCTCTCCCCTGGCCCAGCCTTTACCAGCAGTAGCTACCTCACCGACTTCAACAAAGCATGTAATGGATGTATGGACAAGGTTCACATTATTTCCGCGCATGTGTATAGTGTGGATCCGCAGGGCGCGATTGATCAGGTCAAGGGCTTGCATAATACGTGGCCGGATAAGAAGATCTGGGTGACGGAGTTGGCGCCGGCGAGTGGAGCGGAACAGGGGTGTACGTATGATCAAGCGGGCATGATCAAGTGGATGCAGACGGTTGTTCCGCAACTAGCGGCGCTGGGATATGTGGACAAGATCTTCTGGAATCATGGGGAATATGTAAGCTAACGAGTCTTTTTTTGTGTGATTTGCTTGCCATCTCCTTTTCCTCTGACACCCTGGTCCTCGCCCTATACATCAACGCCCAGTTCTTCCACCTTCCTTCATCTACTACCTTTCTCTTTTCTTCCCCATCCCGTCCTCTTCTCCAATCCCACCCATCAGCTTTCTCCATCCCCTAATCCACCACCAAAAACAAAAAACCAGGTACTAAGAGTCCCCTTCAGAGTCCCCTAGACACAAACGCCGACCCCGCGGTGTGCAACCCCAGCCTGACAAACGAAGACGGTTCCCCCACGGCTCTGCTCACCGCGTACGGCGCTCTTTGCTAGTAGAGCAAAAGCAAAGCAAAGTTTCGAGAGGTGTTGTTGGTGTGGTGGAGAGGGGTGGGGCAGGGGAGATTGAGACAACCCACTTTCTTTTAACGGTCGATTCAATCTTCCTTGCCGAACCGATAATAACATAACCCCACCGTCGCACATACTGCGTTTGTTGCATTGGTGGGGTTTACATGGCTGCTGTAGGGATTAATACATACGTACTTTTGATACCCTAGACCTCGCTCTTTTATCAATAAGAACATTGGCACTCTACAAGTCCCTCCCTCGCTCATATTGCAACCATGAACTTCCAAACAAGCTCCGATAAGTGCAATTGACACATAAATCCGACAACCGTCTTTATTTCCCAAGCGTACATAAAACCCCCTTCACACACCCCAAAGAGCGCTTGCATCCATCCATCCCCCCTCTCCTTTTTCTTCTCCTAATTCCCCTAAACCAATCCCCCCCCCTCTCATCATCAAATTTTCTTTTTCTTCCAACACCCCCATCCATTCATCCACAGTATCCATCCACAGTATCCTTTCTTGCTTTCTTTCTCTGCCCAGAAGGCCCGTTCGTTGAGCATACTGGGGAATGCTTTACCCGTTCGGTCTGAATGCAGTGCTGGAGAGTAAGAGGCGTGAAGAGGCGTGTGCGCGTGCGCGTGCGCGTTGGAGAGGAGGGGAGGGGTGGTGGTGGTGGTGGGGGTGGGGGGTGGGTTTTTTTTTTGAGGGAGGGGGGGGGACGGGAAAGGGGTAAAAGGGGTTTGTGATGGTGGTTGCGTGGAAGCGATTCTTTTTCGATCTTTTTTTGGGTCCTCTGTTGTACTACGTTATGCCGTGCCATGCATGGGACTTTTCCGGTATCTTTTTCAGGAGGGGTAAGATATCTATCCTGACTTCTGCCGCTTGTTTGTTCTCGATGGAGGGGGTTTTTTGCAGCGGGATATTTGCGGGGGGGTGGTTGGGTGTTTGAGTCAATGGTGGAGGGGCTTCGAGAAATAAAATATGGGGTTTTTGGATTTGAGTGTTGGAAGGGGGTTGAAGTACGGAATTGAGAAAAATGCTTGATACGAGCTTTGGAAGAATAGCACAAAATTACCGAGATGTAAATGCTAAAAGAATTGCGCCGCCCTTCCTTCGCTACCGACGGTTGGGTGCGGTGGAGCATCTATATGTATCTCCACCTCCACCTCCTCTTCTTCGGATTCCCTACCTTCAGAAACATAACTCGGCGGTCTCACACCGGGAAGCCCAGCTTGAACCAGCGCCCTTGTTTCCTCGTGCAAGCCCGTAGGCTGCCAGTGTATCAGGTTTGGATCCGCGCGCTGGAGAATTAACGCAGTTAGTGACTGGGTTGGAGATGGGTGAGAGAATGGGGGACGGACAACACTACATCTCCAAAACCCGTAGGCTGGCGGTGGCGGCGTCGGCATATTCGCCTCATGCTCTTCTTCTATTTCGTCGCCAACGAGGCCTAATTCTTCGTCTCTTGCTAAGATTATAGGTATGGGTGTTCCGGGCTGCGCATACCCGTCTCCACCCGCGCGACTGGGCACCCCGACAATGCGGGCGTGACCTTTTTTCGAAGGCATGGCTAGCATGCACAGCCGAATCATGTAGTGGCAGAAGATGATTGTGACAATCAGCGTAAGCAGGATGAGGACGATGTGGATGGCTTGGGTGGAGTGTGTGGAGGTCGCGAGGGCGAGGTCTGGGTTTTCGTTAGTAAACAAGAAGAAAAGAAAATGGTGAGGCTAGGCAACGTACAGATAGTGAGAACGACGACGAGGGTGGCTCCGGATATTAGGCAGCCAATGACTTTACGCCTGATCCTGGGATTTCTTACGCCAGGGAAACAAAGGCGTCGTGCTTCCTTGTCTGCCTTCTTAGGTCTCCGCCATGCGCGTCGATTCCGAGTAAAGTCGACTGCGCGCGCTGGATGCCGGTCATCTGCGGGTAACCGTGAAGGAGGAACGAATGCCATGTCCAATCTCCCTACTGCTCCCTCAAACCCAGGGAATGCCTCTGAGGGTAACGATTCGGCGCAACTGAGAGGTGAGGAGCTAGGGTCTATGAGTGAACGCGTCGAAGTAGGAGATCGAGAGCGCAGAGCGCTGGTTTGGTAGCGATCGAAGATAGGTGTGCGGATTGGGGGGTTGGAGACCGCTTTGCTAGAATGGATGGAGGAGGGAGTTATGACGGAGTGGCCGTGGAAGAAGGCGGAGAAACGGGATTGCGCTCGAGAGCGTCGTGTTCTGTGGGGAGGAGGCATTGCTCAGTTCAGATGGCGAAGAGGGTGCAATACAGTTATGCACTTTGGCGAAAAGCTTCCGCGCTCCTGTGGTTATCAGCTAAGATACCCTGGGGCGATGTCACACATTTTGTACGGCGAGGAGCGTTGTGAAGAGCACAACACGGACGTAGATTTATCTTCACGGCCCTGCTGCAGGCCGGGTACAACAACGCGTGTTGTTGACGTGACCATCAAGATCACGTACAAGGCAGTGGTCGCAATTGATATGAACTCGTCTTTTAGATTCTCGACCAACCAAAGCTACGAACCCTCTCCCTTGTCATATGGTGAAACACCTTTCGGTCGCTGTCGAGGTCCGGTTGCTGTGAGTTGGCTGCCAATGTATTTGCGCTATCCTAAAGATTAGGATACAATGGCTGGATATTCAACGAGTGGATGAATCAGAATTCCCAACTCTGGGAAAGAAATGCTAGGAGAACATGAGAACAACAAGAGCAGGTTCCAACCAGTGTGAGTTAGAAGCAAGTGCATAGCGAAGAGAGACATAAATGGTGGATAGGAGACGTAGATCCAAAGCAGTGTGTGTAGCAGATGGACACCCCCTCGACCTTCTCACCTCCATGAGACTTAAAGTACACAGAGGTGAAAGGTGTATGAGCCATTGTCGCAGAACTTCCGGACTCGTATTCGAAGCCGATCGTAGTCTTGTTGTTCATCAATGCAAGTTAGGGGAAAGGGATAGGTTGTTGTCGCATGTTTTGACGTTTGGTAGGTCCATTTGGGGACTAGATCCTATTGGAGGATCTCAATTCACAGCCAATCATCTCTGAGACCGCATTTTTCATGGTTTCTCTACTTCTGGCGAATCGCTGGCTAGACGGGTGTCGACAGAATGTGAGATATTACCCACGCTGGCTCTGAACTGGCTGTTTGCAACATAAGGTACTCCTCAAGTTCAAAGATACGCTGTCTCGGAAGAAGATCAGATTTCATTCATAGAGAGCGCCCAACATAATAGAAGAATTACTACCAGCTAATGCAACACTCAAATCTTCAACGCCTCCACACGCACTAGCATTTCCCACTGACAAGACGAGACCTCCCCCCTCCTCTCAAACATGTCAGACATCCTCCTCAGCCTCATCGTCCCCAAAAGCTCCCAAGAATCCTTTTATTCCACACAATCTCAACCGTCGTCCCCTCTTACCAAACCCACCTCTCAAGCTACAAGGCTACCCGTCTACGATGTCGATGCATTCCTCAATGACCCGGCGAACAAAGCCTTACTTGCTTCTAACGCGAATCAAAATCAGAACCAGGCCTCTTCCTCCCGGACCAAACCATCTACCAGCAGCAGCTCTCCTCTGCAGCCTGTGCAATTGGGCGTAAAGACAAGCAACCATATCGTAGCTTTGTATCAGCTCTGCCAAGAACGAGGATTGGTGCCAGAATTTGAGATCGACGGGAATCAGGGTGGGTTCGGAGGGATTTTAAGGATTGGCGAACAAACCGTGGGGAGTGAGCAGAGGTGGAGAAGCAAGAAGGAAGCAAAGGATGGGCTCGCGGAGAAAGGCGTGGAGGTCGTGAGGGGAACCGAAGCAAAGGGCAAATCGCCGGCTGGGGGTGGGGGAACGTCAGAGAATTGGGTTGGGAAATTGCTCGGTATGATGCTGCCGTGAACTTCTTCAGCAATATGTACCTCCAGGATCCTCCTGCTGATCCACTGAATTTAGAATATCAAAATGCTCTCGACCCAACCCTTGGCCCCGCCTACACAGAGTATGCCCTCGGCCTCTCCTTCGCCTGCACCGTCGAGATACCCTCGCACAGCACCTCTTTCGGCTCTCCAAACAACGCCTTCTCCACCAAGAAGGCTGCCCGGTCCAACGCCGCTCGAGAAGCCGTCCAGTTCCTTATTTCCGAGGGCCTGACAAACCCGAACGGCACCCCAAAAGCCCGCAACAAGAAAGCCAAGCTCGGGACGGCGGTGCGGATTGAGGAGCAGGGGATGGAGGTTAAGAAGGGGACGACGTATGCACAGAGGGTCAATTGTCAGTCTGATTCTTCTTTTGGCTCTGTTATCCTCCTCTCAACGTCCCCCCTTTCAACATCTGTCGTTTCGAAGCCTACTTCGCTATCTACACACTCTCCTCCTCCTACCTTCAACCCAACCCCACCCACCACTAACCCCCCTTCTCCCCACACAGACCTCTGCCCCCTCCTCGGCCTTCCCTCCCCAATCTACCGCTTCGCCGCCACTTCCCCCTCCGCCCCCAACCTCCTCTCCGGCACCGCCTGTTTCCCCGCTAACCCCATCCTACCGGGCCAATACGGTGAGATCAGAAACGTGTTTGGCAAGAAGAACGCGAAGGAGGAGTGTTCGAGGGGTCTATGGGAGGTGCTTCGGGAGCTTGCGAGGGGAAGGGGTGTTGCTGTCGGTGAAATGGAAGAGGAGATGTAGATGGGGCCGGGCATTTGGTCAATTTTGAATAGTTGGAACCTTGGATAGGGGAGGATTATGATGATGTTGATGACGAAGTTTCTCAGGTTTAACGAAATTACCACAGCTGCACCGCTGATGGGCGGCCCTAAATTTCTAAAATAAAAAAAAGGGGGGTCGAGAGCGAATTGGAAAACCAGGGATGAGAGTTTAGAGGAACTCAGCGCCGACGTTACTGGTCTAGACGGGCAGTTGATTTTTTTGGACGCTATGCCAAATCACGACGATAACGAATGCATGATCCACATTTCAAATCCAAAGTATGCTTTCTTTCCCCCGCCCCTTCGATATAAGCTGTGCAATTTACTTCGACTTTGGAAAGATTGCTGCTGGTGATGAGAATGGTCGTTGGTAGTTTGCTCTAGTCCTTTTTGGTATCTACTCATGCGTAGGAAGTGAGGATTGGGTCGGGTGTAGTGAGTCTAGGGATCTATCTGGGTTTTACGGGAATCATGTCACCAAGAAGGATGATTCTAAATCGACAAAAACAATTTTGATTGAGAAGGATATTATTTAACAAAAGTACAACATGTTCAATCAACAACCTCGATATCCTCTTATTCAATAATATCTTACCGGAGGAACCCAAACCCCCCAGCCAAGCGCCCAAAATTTCTCCAGACCAAAGCAAAAGAGCCAAAAAAGTACCGATCGTCGTAGCTACATGGGAATCCGGAAATTCAGATACATAGGGTCAAACACATTACGCAAGCCGTAAACGCCATGAATGTCTTTTGAGAAAGCTGCTTTGATATGGTGTGATATCCAACTTAACCCCCTCCCCCCACACGCCTCTTCTTGGAAATTCCGCGGCTCTTTGTGATCAGCCGAGGCGTCCAAGGGGGTAAAGAACGCTCTTGAGGGTAATAATAGTGACGATGATGAGGTGGATGAGCATTGTACTAGATGGAAGCAGACTTTAAGCATCGTTTGTCGGTGTGGGGTTGATGGAAAGAGCAAAATATGGCCAAGTCGTGAATATCGCAAAGAGATATAAAACTTGTGACAGATAACAGCCACTGCGAGGTACGACCAGATACGACCAGAGTAACGTAGTTGCTGTGATTGGATGCACCGACGAGGAAGCTGGGAAGCCAATATGAAGGGGGAGCAGTTGACGGAGAGACGATTCGCTAAACATCTCCTGCTCCTGCCTCAACACCATCGCCGCTTCCGAATGCTAGTGTTGACGGATCGAAATTGAACCCGCCGTCGTCTGTACTCTGGAGGAAGGAATCAAAATCAAAATTCTCGAGGACGTCACCGTTATCGAGAGGACCATAATCCATGCTGAAATCACCGTTCTGTTTGATTTTAGGTCAGTTTAATCCCAAAAAAATATCCGAGCTGGTTACTCACCCTAGTGCCATCTAGAAACTCAAGATGCGACATAGAATTGGCATCTTGCTGTGGCGGGGCAACTTGGGCTGGTGCAGCAGACGTTAGACCTCCTTGCATAGTGTTGGCTGCTTGACTGCTCGGCGCGTCGTTCTTTGGGTTGTTGTTGAAAGAGGCTGCATTCATGGGCGTAACGGGTGTTAAGGGTGTTGGAGTGGGGGGAGGATTTTCTGCTTCTGAAGATGGCGTCGCCGCAGCCGGACCGGTTGTCGAGGTCTTCTTGGGACGCTGCGGTTGTATGTCAATAAGTCTATACGTCGGCAGATTGGTTTATACAATCCTACCTTGCGGGTTTCCCTCTCCTTTTTGCCTTTTGCGTTAGGATTCGTTTTGTTGGTCTGGTTGGGGGTGGGAGGTGCTGCTGGCTGGTTAGGAGAATTTGGGCGACCGTTGACCGCAGGGCCTGTCGGGACTGCTTGAGGAGGAGGCATATCGTTCCGCTGTTGAGGCGTACCCATCTGGGCTGGCTGCTGAGCTTGAGGCGGCTGTTGCATCATCGGCGCTTGTCCTGGTGGTCCTTGCTGCCAAGTCCCGTTGGGCATCCTAACCGGTTGTTGTACTCGGGCCATTGCCTCCATATGTTGAGGATTAAAGGGCTGACCATTGAAATGAGGATGAGAATTCTGGGGCGGCCTCATGATGGTGCCATTCGCCTCGTTCATAGCCTTCACTTGCTGAAACATCTCGGGCGGCACGGGGCCGTTGGCGAAGTTCACCGCTGCAGGAGAGACTCGTGTTTGCGGCATGCTTCCGTCAGGCATCGGCGAGCCCGGTAACCCAGATTTCCCCATCTTCGGAGTGCCTCGCATCTGATCATTAGGGCCTGGGGAGGGTCCTGATCTACTCCCGGAAGGCGACATTACTGGCGCAAAGCCAGGCGCACCGGGCATCCCAGGCTGTCCATCAGGACGGCCTACATCTTGCTCCTGCCGAGCCATTAACAGTCTCTTTTTATTTTGCTGTTCCAGAAGCATCAGTTGCATTTGATAATCGTGAAGAGCGTGGTTGCCGCCAGCTTGGTTGCCGTTGGGGACGCCGCGTCCCATCTGCAAGGCTGGGTTATTAAAGAAGTCTGGAACACCGGATCCTCCTGATTCCAGGCCTGATTGCATAATCGGAGATCCGTGGCCCTGCATGCCCGGCTTAGACATGCTCTGACGCTGTTGAGTCTTTGCAAGATTTTGAGCGTATACCTGAATAGACTTCTGCTGAACCGCCGGGTTCTGCTGCTGGAACGCCACAAATTGAGGCTCCGACAGCGAACCTGGGTTGATCCCCCCTTGCATCAACATATTACTCGCATGGACTGCTTGGTTGGCGTCCATCATCGGGCCCGGAAACGCTTGGGATGGGCCTCTTCCATTACCTATCATTTGCGAGGGGATGTTATCAAGGCGAGGCCTCTTCGAAGGAGATGGTGCATTCTCTGCCGAAGAAGGTGTATGTGGCCTTTGACCGTTGATGTCAACGTCTGATGGATCTCTTCGCATTTGCTGTTGTTGGATCATCTGCTGATTTTTGGCCATCTGCAAATGCGCCGCTGCCACTTGCGCTTGATTCCTGGGATGCGGCTTCGTCAGTCGCCGATGTTCATTTATAGGATATAAGTGACACATCGTGCTAGATATCAACAAAGACCTGGTTATGAAAAGATTGACTCACGGCTGTCCCATAAATGCGTTCCGATGGTTTAGTTGGGCTTGCCGTTGCAAGTCTTTTCCATTCATCGGCATCCCTCCCTGCATCCGCATAACTTGTTCATAGTTCATGCCTGCCGGATTCATCATCCCAGGTACACCCCGCAGAAGTGCCTGTTGTTGTTCTTGACGCATTTTCGACTGTGCCTACACCGATGATAATTAGCGCGTGCTTCCTGCGTTTGTGCCCAGCAGAACGTACCTGAGAATGCCGTACGTATAGGTTGGCATGTTCGGTTGCCCGACTATTCTTCTTTTGCGCAAAATAGACATCCCAGAATAAAGCAAACCATTCCAAGAGGAATGAATTACCTTGCTGGTCGGCCGGGTTTCCAGCTAGAGGAAGATCGCTGGGTCTCTTCGGGTCCAATCCATCTTTTGAATCCATATGCATGGAACCATCGGCGGCACCATTGACGTCGCCATCACTCTGTCTTGGTGGAGGGTCCATGTTCAACCCACTATTGAAAAGAGCTCGCGCGCAAGCCCACTGTTCGCTCTTCAGAAAGTAGTCGTAGATGAAAGTATGGAGCCGTGCTTCGTAGTTCGGCTCTTCGTTATCGTTCCCCACCCTAGGCGTTGCGCCATTCGTCCCGTTGTTCATCAAGGGCATACCGCCCAGTGAACCACCACCGCCATTAAGGCCCGCCATATTGATGTGGCTCATGTTGGAACTCGACGTGCAAAAGAAGCCTTTCGGTAACCGGTGGTGCTGGTTGAAGATATCACTTTGCGTGCGTAGTGTCGATGATTTCGTGGGTTTGGCGCTTAGGAATCATATAAGGTACGGAGCACCAGAGCAGGAGTCACCCAAATATTCCAGACTGACGGAAAGCGCAAATGGCGAAACGAGTGGCAGCAGCACTAGAGCAAGCAAGACCTGAACACTGTGTGCACTGTGTGATGTGCCCAAGAGGATAGGTTTTGCGCACCTAGAGTGGGTGGGTGGGAGATCGGCGGGATGTTGTAATTATCGGTGAAAGGAGATCTTCACTTGCAATTGCGACCGTATTCAGCTACACAGCCAGCAGTCTGTTATTTAAAAACAATAGCAGCTTGACGTCGCAGAGAAGAATTTCAACGCAGCTTGGGAGCACCAGGAGATGGTAGCAGTGGTCCGAGTCCTTGACTGCCCTGCTGGACGAGTTGTGTCGTTCTTTGAGGGTTGGCAGGGAAGAGAAGGTTTGAGTGTTTCGGGCGGCGGGTGCGAAGGTTGAGACCCCAGGTTATGCCTAGGCGTATTCTCTGTCACGCCGTACCTTACCTTTACTCCCTCGGACGAGGAATCTGATCTTCAATTCTACATGCTTCTCTACAGACGATACGATCAGTCGTTGCATACTGTGCTGAGTGTCTGCATGTGTCGGTAGGGTAGAATCTGATAGAGAAACACTTGGGTCACCGCACTGGAAGTTAGGGCTACGGTGCAGACTGGATTTGGTGACATCAATTAGCAGCCAACTCTTTGCCCTTTACCTCCTTTTGACGGCCCTCACCAAGATCCGATGGAGATGTAAGGGCTGTGACAGCGGCTGAGTGTTTCAGGCCACATGGCACAGACCGTTGCCTTGAGCAAGGCTGGTCCTTTCTTTTAAGGCTGGTGAAGAAAATCAAAACCTTCTGGTGTCTGGGACTGCTTCGTCGCCACCCGGTTCTTTTCTAGGTGCTGGAAACATGCTGAGCATTGGTGAATCTTGGAGAACGTAAAGACGCGCTCAATACCCAGACTCCGCGGGGTACACTTTTCCACTAACGGTGTATGATTTATGCAACCACCCATAAGGTGTCAAGGCACAGTCGCATGGCTGGCCACTGATGAGAAGGATCGTTGTGAACTCTCTCAGTGTTAAGCAAAATGGATTTTGTGATCGAGATAAGAGGTCGTAGTGGAACCTGGGCTCCCGTTCTACTTACTACCGTCTTTGGATAGCTGGAGGAAGGCCTGCCGCGAGATGCGCCTCTCTTTCATATTACGTTGATGGGAGGTGGATTCTTCACTCGGCATTGACTGTTGTAAAGAATGCCGGAACGAACTTTCCAAAGACTGGTAAGTGCGTTTGCAAGGCTTATGATTGATATGGGATTATGACTTGACTACTCGTCGTCTGGAGGCATCTCATCATCGATGTATCTTAGAAGGGTTATCTTCATCTCCGTGGTGTCGTTCCCTCGAAGTACATCACTGATAAAGTGTGTCTCTACTTGCATTTGTACCTGCAAAAAGCCATGAAACGTCAAAAATGGTCCCTTACAGAGGAACTTTGGAAGATCCTCGGTGGTATAGCAAGCCTTGATATAGGCATCGCATTAAGATATCCAAGAAGGGCATAAGAGAAGGCTCCACCACGATTGTAGAATAATATGCACCACCAAGGACACGAGAAAAGAGAGACTGACATACCATTTCTAAAGCACCTCTAAGTACACCACATAGGATATTGGAATACCAGAGTTCATCTTGCGCCCGGCCGTCGTCCGGTAGCTCCACAAAATCTGCCAATGGATTTTCTTCGAAAATTAATGAGAACTGTTTATTGTCATTCGCCCAATTGGCAACAGTAGGGGTAATGTTGAGGAAGATCTTGAATCCGATCTGCTCAATGCTTAGCCCCAATACAACTACCTCTTCCAGTCCACAGCGTCTGAAATTTCGCTGCAATTTGGCAGAAAGAGGTATTCCACATACTTTCGAGATCGTCTCGGCTGTCTCCCTTAGATTCGCACAGCGCTGTGTTCCTGACTTGGCAAAGAAGTCTTCAACTAAACGCATACCAATGTTGTAACCCATCTTATCGAGCTGCTTGTTGACCTCCACATAGTTGCTATCAAAGTCCTGGCAGAGCTGAGCGACCATGGTGCCATAGGTTAATGTAACCAGCTCGGCGTTGACCTTGTCCACCCGTGTTCTACACGTCGGTCAGCGCGGTTTGAGTGGCTGGTAATGATCACAGATAGTTGCTAGGTAGATCAGTATGGAAGAACTTCAACTCACTTCCATACTCTGTGCTGAGATCAGCAGGGATACTTTGAGGCTGGAGAATGTACTTTTGGAAGCTCACTCTTCGCCAACCCTGGCAGTCTTTGTCGACGCCATATTGATTCAGTTTAACACACCAATCGGCCCACCTAGCCTCACATGCGAGAATTGCCAGAGACGGAAAAGATTTGTGGCCATAGAAAGCTAGGGAGAAAGTGTCGAAAGAGCTTGGCCTTGGTTGCAGGGCTCGGTTGCGCTTCGCGTCTCGGCTTGGCGTTTTGAAAGCCGTACAGGCACTCCACAGCTTTAAATGTTCAATTGATACAACGAATACATTGCGCAATAGTGTGCCAGATTGGACTTAGAACTGCTTTTTTGCCAGATACCTAGAGATTGAGGACTCAAGACTTGTTGGAAGGTATCCAGCATGTCAGCCGGAAAGCGCCCCGCGTCCAACTCATTTGGGTCTTCCCAAATTGTAGTCAAGAGGCAGAAATCAAATGCAGACCTTGGAAATCATAAAGCGGTAGCTGTAACGAACGGCAATGCTGGCAATGGCGCTCTCATACAGGCTGTGAGTCTACCTTTCCAGCTTTCTAGAGTAACATATTGGTCTTGTGCTGAACGGTGTGTCCAATGAAGGCCGGCTGATGGAATGGTGAGCCTAGGTGCCACGTACGAGTGGACTACAGGCTCCTATTATGGAACTTACTGGTAAGACTTGAGGTCAGCATCTTGGGACATTCTTTACTAACGAAGTGTAGGCCATTCTGGGGAAGTTTTTGCTACACGCTTCGATGCCTCAGGCCAATACATTGCAAGTGGATCAATGGACAGATCAATTAGTATTACATCTGAGAGCCCTTCTGTCTGCGTACGCCACTCTGACAATTCTTTCTTCAGTGCTGTGGCGGACATACGGTCCATGTGACAACTATGGCATCCTTTCCGGGCACAAAGGCGCAATCCTCGACCTACACTGGTCTCGAGATTCACGAGTGATCTTCTCAGCCTCCGCAGATATGACTCTTGCGAGCTGGGATCTGGAAACAGGACTGAGAATACGGCGGCACGAAGGGCACGAGGAAATTATCAATTGCCTAGATGTTAGCAGACGCGGAGAAGAAGTCCTGGTAAGCGGGTCAGATGATGGCTCTATTGGATTTTGGGATCCAAGGCAGAAGCGCGCTGTTGACTATACCGAGACCGATTATCCTATCACCTCGATCGCCCTTGCGGAAGCTGGCAACGAATTGTACACAGGAGGTATCGATAATGATATCAAAGTGTGGGACATGCGCAAAAAGGCTGTGGCATATACAATGGTGGGGCACACAGATACAGTCACCTCTCTCGAGGTTTCACCAGATGCGCAAGCACTACTCTCATATTCGCACGATGGCCTTGCTAGAACATGGGACATTAGGCCATTTGCGCCGGCTGACCGATCGATCAAGACATATGTTGGAGCACCGCTGGGATTAGAGAAGAATCTAGTAAGGGCTAGTTGGGATGCCAAAGGTGAACGAATTGCGTCAGGGAGCGGTGATGGGACGGCGGTAGTGTGGGATGCGCATAGCGCTAAGCTATTGTATAAGTTACCAGGGCATAAAGGGACCGTGAACGATGTTCGATTTGCTTCGGGAGATGAGTCTATTAGTAAGTGCTTGCCCATTGTTGAAACCACTGCTGACTTCAAATAGTTGTATCTGGCTCATCAGATAGGAACTTGATCCTAGGGGAACTGGCAAGCTAACTTTCTGCGCGCTAACCATTATCATCTTCGCTACCATGTGCATGGCATTCTCTTCGATATTGGGTGTACTTCTTGCACCTGACATTCTCGCCTCACTTGACTTCGTTGTTCGTGAGTTTGCGGAGAATGCAACCAGTCCGCTTGCTTCCACTATTCGTGGATGGTTTAGGGAACCTTCGCCGCCTAGAACACCCTTATCTCGACATCTTTGGCTTATAATTCGTGAATTCATAGGGAAATCCGACCATTCCACTTGCTTTCACCATATCTGAATGGATGAAGATAGAATGAACGCCTCAGCTCCGAGCGAGGTCATGCTGTACTACGTAAGGACAAATTTCCCTATCAAATACATGTATCTTTCTATTTCATCCACAATACACTCTCTTATACGGAACATGTCTTCCTCTATATAAACATGGACCTTATCTTTGTATATATACACGTTGATAGGAAGAAACATCTCCGTTCCGAAGATCCATGCATATGCGACGAAGCGATAACTGCCGGTGCAACCGACGAGTGAGCGGATATTCGACTCATGTGGCTTGCTTCAAGCATCTCGATCACCATGCACATGATCCTTCCCTGCCGTCAACACCACGCAATTTAAGAGACATCTCCAAGGCCTCGGCTAACCGTGTCTTCTTACGTGCACGAGGTGCTCAGCCAGATGGAGTTCCGAAGACCTTAAACACATCCCCTGGGAAATAGGATCGACGACATATCAAACTGATCTGTGCGAAACTCTCTCTAGATTGCCCTCCCTCGCCCACGTCAGATTTCACCGGCGTTGTCTCGCGCAGTTCCATCAGCATGAACTATTGAATGTCTTTTCTACCTATGTACTTCGATTTTATCCGGAACCGTTTTTATCTGTGAGTAACGAAATGAACCAGAGGGGTAGTGTTACGAATGAAAGATGAGTGCGTGGCCTCAGCGCTTAGGAAATGTCGTCGCAGAAGCGTGGAATTCCATCTCGCCAAAAGTCGGTTTGCCTGCGCTTCGGCAGAAGTCTTTTGACTCGACTCGAGCATGATGAAGATTCCGAGATCGTTGCTAGTGAATGGAGACGGTGGAGCGGAGATACTTGGGAGAGGGAGGAAGCGAAGCGCAATTAGTAGGTGCATCGCTTTGTTCGCGCCAGTAGGTGTCGTCTTCCAAGTCGTTCTGTATGAGTACTGTATTCTTGATGAACAGCGAGTATACCGACGCGCTGCGTGCAATCCTTAAAAAAACCGACCGTTGATGACGAACCCGGAAGATTTGGGCCGGATGAGCATCAATAGGGCAATAAGTTCCCTCTGAAGACAGCTTCTTCCTGAAGAGACGTTCGCCCGGCTCCGTTGGTGAATTGTTGGTTACTTGGCGTCAAGACGAAACCAAATTAGATGAAACCCCATATATCTACGGGCTTATCACAACTCCATTTTCATCTGGGATACAACCAAATTACAACGTCCATACTACCATTGTTCTCAAGATGTACATGTAGGAAAAGGGTGTATAAAAACCCCCCATCCGAAACAAACGACCAGAACCACGACACCACCCCCCCTCCCCCCCACTAACAAACCAGGCAACCCACCCTAGCTCAACCCGCAAAACATTCACCCACTCACCTAATCCGAAGATCAAAGGTTGGAGTCCTGCATCGTCCATTGCAGGAGCGCCGGAGGAACGGAGGAGATCAAGTTAGCCAGGGCCGCCGCCCGGGAGGTGGCGGGGATAGTGACTAGCATCTTGTTGGTGGCATGGTACCGTTAGCGGGGTGTGAACATATTTGTTAGGTTTTAGAAGGAATGTCTTCGGGTAGCAAAGCATTGGTGGTAGGAGCAGTGGTGGGAGCAGTAGAGTCGATTTTACAAGAACTGTGTTCCTTTTCATGTGGAGGCTTAACTAGGGACGTGCCTGACATATCAGCTAATTTGGTGAAGATTCGCCAGGTGTCGTATTACCTGGTTTGAAGGCTGAAAAGTAGGGGAAAGAAGGGGAGCTGTACGGGACGTAGCTCTCGGAAATTCCCATCTCGCTCTCTTCAGCTAGGTACGTATGACAGGCTGCCAACTGAGTTTTACCAGGCTAGTAGGCCTGGGCGATAAGATAAGGTAACGGCAGACCTTGTAGCGGCTAGCAGTGTTTGGGCTCTTTGGGTTATCAAGGTGTAGTCACCCTTTGCGCTTTTGCTATTGCTAGTGGGTGATTGACATCTATAATAGGCGTACTAGATTCTTAGCATTCATCGTTTCGAATCCCGTCGTTGCATTGGCCGGTACTCAAGAGCTGTCTCTCTTGGCATTGAATCGGGATGAGGCTAGGAGGATGTTTCCGTATACCAGATTAGCTTATTCACTGTCGACGAGTCCTCAAACCTCCAAAGTCTCGTGAGCCTGGTCGACATCGTGGGATCTATTTGAATCTGCTGTCAACAATACTTAACCATGTTCTGTTCGGTAGCCTTCATGATACCAAGGCCGTCCTTTCAGCTTCGGGAGGCATTTGAAACCATCCGGTCCGTGGCATGTCGCAATACTTGACTCGCACAAATTGGGAGGACTGCACTATGAAATGATCTGTGGCAGCTAAAGTTTCTTTCAAAGGTTTGTCGCAAGGTCTTTGTGTTCTTAGTGGTTGAGATTTATCGCTGGGTCAATGTCTGGAAATGGCTCCTAAGCGCTGGCGTCGGGATGATCCGAGGAGCCTCAACTTAGACTCGCAGCACCATTGGACAAGACAGGCCCAAAACGTGAAACTGGTCGAGAACTTGGATCAAGACATTCTTAGAAACATCACTGATGCCAATTGCTAAGACAACATGATGGCTGGGAGTGCTGTGGTACTTAAGAAAGGCGACGGCACCTGACTATGTTTTCCTCATCCGCATAACATTCACCGTCCATCAGATATTTCCTCAAAGTCTTGTCTTTCCTCTTTTGTCTGAAGCATTGTTTCTTTCCTTGCAACGATCATTACGAAGAAGCCTGCTTCTCACTAAGTCAGTATCAACCTGCCACGACTTTCATTGACTTGAAATCTTTCCTTGTCCCATCAACCAATTTGAAATCAACGCTCCAATTTCGACCCTTCTTCCCTACCACCTCACCGCGGAATATGGCTGGACCCGACTATGGTGCTCTTGGTGCGACTTTCAAGCTTTGCAGGATACTCCAAGCCATATCTCTCCTCGGCATTATCGGAATGGCTGCGAACTTTATATCGGAGATGGTGTCCAACAACAATGCACCGTCAGATGTCCTTGTTGGCACGTTGAGCGTTGTATGTAACTACAGGTCCGGAAGCTGCTTCATCACTAACGAGTCTTCCATAGACCTGTATAGCAGTGCTTTACTGCACAATCACCTATATCCTGTACATTGACAACATCCTCCCCTTCCTCATCACCACTGGCATGGACAGCATGTTGCTCGTTGCCCTTGCTGTCGTCGCCATCGTCGTCGGCAAGCCGCTTTCCTACTTGAATTGCCAGGTCATCGGGTCAGCAAGCGTCGCTGAATCAGCTCAACAACTCGGCTCCGAACTGAAGGCTAGTTGGAATCAGAGTACGGGCAAAGTAAATTACAGCAACTGGATCGGCGCCAGCAGGTCAACCTGCTACGAAATGAAGGCCATATGGGGGTTGAGTATTGCCATGTGGTAAGCAAATTCAATTCCACCACATCGCCTACATCATTTCGCTGACCAACAACCACCAGTATCCTTTTCGCGTTTTCTGCAACCTGCACTGTATGCCTTTGGCGTCGCAGCAAAGCCTTGGCAGCTGCACCCAAGAAGGACATTGAGGGATGAAACGTTGGACATGGGGGAAGGATTGGATGGGGCGACATTGCATTTGCAGGCGGTGAGCGTGTCGGTAGTGGAGCAGGGGTTCTTTAGCAGAAACAGTGAGCTGGTAATACAGTAGGGAGTACATAGCATGGATCCGGCGTTCTGGTCGGCTTAGAGTAGCATGAGCGGGGTTTTGCCTGCAATTCGAGGCGTCGGTAATAGACTATGTAATATGTATAATGCAGCATACCCTACCTAGACATAAGGGCCACAGAACCGGTATAACCCTTTCTAACCCTCTGATTGGTGTCGTCGACGTGTCTGTTTGGTTGGCTGCAGGTCTGTGATTGAATCCCATGTCCGCTATCCGGTATTCGGACGGCTGTTCAAGAAGCTATCGTTGCACATGCCGAAGCTTATCGTGCAGCACACCAAGGAAACAACCCCCTCCCCCCGTGAGCGCAAAAAGGACCGTGGGTCAAGGAGTAGAGAGCAGTCGAACAAGCACAAACGGTGTGACTCGAGCCGTCTATCCTGTTTCGCTTTGAATCATCACATTGGCTTCCTCGGTACTGTGTAAACGGATTGAAGCCACCGATCTCCAACCGCTGGCAATGGCGATGGCGAAACCCATAGGAGTGGTAAAGTTGGCTGATAACGTTATCCCAGCCCGCTGTCCCGGTAATCCCCGTACGACCCCTCGGTACGGATTAGAACTAGACGATCCCAGTTCTTCAGGCTCGGCCCACACGATCGTCACCCCCCACATTGTTCTTATTGACGGTCCCAGTATTCCGTGCTCCGTACCCGCTGGGTATCTAGTCGTGCTAGTATCATCCAAAACTCAGGTGCTACGTACGACTAGTCTAATTACCGTTTATTACCTACCTACCTACCTACCTGACTCGCACCATAATCATGCTATTACTTACATCCCAAGTTCCCAACGCACTTCCTCCAGCTGGACACTCCTCTTCGTATGAGTATACATACCTACAATCATTCTTTACCTGCGGATAGAACAAGCATGATCCACTCTCCCGCGAAGAAGATGCATCGTTGAATCGAGGCAAGAAGCCCCACATTGCAACGAGTCCAATGCGAAGGAACTGTCTATTTGAAAATTGGAATTATACCTCCTTTGGTCTCGGTCACGGAATGTCGGTACAACCCGATAAAACTCCGTGGATGGCTTCCTGGAGTGACCGGATTCCCATCGTAAGGCAGTTGTCCCAAGTAGGCCAATCTCGAACGACCACTGACAAATCAAAGGACGATGGGTACGAGAATGACGGATCCAGCTTGGCCGACCTATCGTGAGTGCCCCTCCTCATACCATTTCCTTGGAATCTTACTAACCGAGATGTTCTCTGCAGCCGAATGTCAATTGCAACCTCGATCACCCAGTACCGATACGAGAATGGAAGAAGATATCACGTCTACCGTACGCCCGCTGCCCCCGATCAACAGCCGATTCAAGTATATTGACAAGACTAGGGGAAGGTCAATACTGGGCTCCCAACGACGAGCAGGCTACGGCTTTGGACGACATTGCGTCAGTCTCTTGTCCTACCGGATTGCTTTTCCTACAACTGCCGCGGCTGACCAAGTCTATCTTCGTGCAGCCATCACATGTTCCTTCTGACGCTAAACGATAAGTTGTTCCTCGCGCCGTTGGATCACAAACCCCCGAGGAGAGCCTTGGATGTTGGCACTGGGACTGGGATATGGGCTCAGTATTGCTACCCCGAAATACGGCTCCAATTGTCGAGCTTATTCATTTTAGAGACTTTGCGGACCATTTCCCACAAACAGACCTTATAGGTTAGATTGCAGATGTTCCACTTGCTCTTCGCCTACTGCTTCTAACAGTTTCTCTCAGCAACTGACCTCTCGCCCATTCAACCTGGCTTTGCTCCTCCAAATCTACGTTTCGAGATTGACGATTGCTGTAGCGAATGGGTCTACCCCAAGAACCATTTCGACTATATCCACATCCGTCTCATGTATGGGAGCGTCGCCGACTGGCCGGCCTTTTACAAAGAAGTTTATGAGTATAACCCAGTACCTACTAGATCATCTCATGCCAAATCTAACCTAAATTCACCGCAGACATCTCGCCCCCGGCGGCTATATCGAACAGGCCGAAATCTCCCCCGTTCCGAAGTCTGACGACGGCTCCATCACGCCAGGAGATGTGTACGACGAATGCGGAAAACTATCCGTTGAATGCGGCAAAGCATTTGGCAAGACACTGCAGACGCGAGATATCATGAAAGACTTGATCACACAAGCTGGGTTTGCGGACGTTGTTGAGACGAAATATAAGTGGCCTATCGGGCCATGGAGTAACGATCAGAGACTGAAGGATCTGGGAAGATGGAACATGAATCATTGGGAGAATGGGCTGGAGGGTTGGACGATGAGAGTTTGTACGAATTATTTGAATGTAAGTGAAGCTGCCACTTCTCTTGTCGTACCTTGAATCGTCTCCCGGTTTTTTTACTATTCGTTCTTTCGTAGGAACTCGTGCTAACAGCCAGTAGTGGACCTACGACGACGTAAAGGATTGGAATAGGAAAGTGCGCACTGCTCTACGAGACCGCACCAAACATATATATCAGGACGCGTAAGCTACCTTCGTCTTTACTTTCCCTCCCTACTTCTCTTTCCACTTCTTCTTCTAAATGATCTCTCCAACCCCGGAGATGCCTCCAAAGTCCCCAAACTAAACCCACATCACAGAAGCGTCGTCGTCGCCCGGAAACCGCTATAACGCGCCTGGACCCTTTTCTCGATGAATGATCGTACTTTCTTGATTACCTTGGCGTTTTGGAGAATCCCAGGGCGGTTATCTGATGGCATCACGTGAAGCGGCGTTTGTGCGTAAAAGGAACGGAATAATCGAGTGAACCTTTCTTGGAGAAAACTTCCTACTAAGGGTTGGGGAGAGAGCAAATCATGCCCTATCTTTGAAAATTACCTCTCTTCTTGGGGGTTTAGAGGTCTTGATAGATGGTGTTTGGAGTTGGATATGATAGCGGAGTATCTAGTACTATCGCTAAGGGTTTTAAAGCGTATATCGCTACCTTCATTTCTTACCTTGCAAGTGATTATCCTATCCATCCAACTATCATCCCCATTCCACGCAAATCAAAACCCCCCTTCTCACTGCCACTTCTGCACCGAATCTAACACGATCCTCCCGCATCTCCGCCGGAAAGATGCTGAAAAGAGAAAGGACCGGGTTCGGAGCCATCAACTGTTCCAAAAACAATACAACAGTACAGATCCGCCCCGTCCCAACCACAACCCATCGAATCTCCACCCACCAATCTAAACATACGATCCCCAGTCCCCCCTAAAAATCTCTGCTTCCACACCCCCTCACTCCCCTCCCAAAGCCGAAGTAAGAAATCAAATAAATGAACTATATACAACCCATATAAAAAAGAAGTTCACGAGCTCCAGCCGTCTACAGAGATAACTGGAATCGGGTGTCAAAGCGGGAATGACTTGATGCTGGTGTGGGTGATAGAAGGGCGGATGATGAACGAGAGTGGGGTGGTGGGGTGGGTTGGAGGGTGGAGTGGGGGGGAAGAGTAATAGGAAAGGAAAGGAAAGGAAATGAGAGACGGGGCGTGATGATAAGATATGAGGAGAGATAGAGAAGGCGTGAAGGCTCGAGGGAAAAAGGGATAGTGGAAAAGGACGGGACGGGACGGGACGGGACGGGACGAGACGGGACGAGACGAGAGAGAGTGAAATGCAGTCTTGATCGAAGGGAAGGAGATTGCGTGAAAGATGAGAAAATTTGAGGTAAGGGAAACAAGCACTGTTTATCACTGCGACAGGTTTCCTCATCCCCTTTTCCCTCATCCCTTTTCTTCCCCTCTTCCCCTCCCCCCCCCTTTTGCGTCCTCCCTACCTCTCCCCTTTTTTTTCCCTCTCTTCTCTTCCCCCCCTCCTTCCACTCATAGCAACAGTGAGTGAAAACCCAGCGATGGGGGAAGAGTACGCGGAAAAAACCAAGGTGATAGGAATGGAAGGAAATGGAGTACAGGAAGTGTTGCTTGAGAGAAAGAAGGGAGAAGAGGGGAGAGGAGAGAGGGAAGAGGGAAGAGGGAAGAGGAGGTTTGCAGATAATCCAGATATGCTTCGTCTTCTCGAACCTCGAATCGACAAAAAAAATTCTCCCTCATCACACGCCCTTGTTCCGCTCACACTTCTCACCACCTTCGTCCCCTCCCTCGCCTCCTCATCATCCTCTTCCCTCCCCCATATCTTCCCTTCGTTTATTCCCAACCCCCCTCAACCCCTCCTCTAAAAACCCACCAAAAGACCATAAAAAAACCCCGAAACTCAAAACCAAAGAATCCATCACCCTAACCTGACCCCCCCTCTCCCCCCCCCCCCCCCCACCCAAAAAAAAGAAACAAAAAGAATGAAACAAAACAGTGAGAACGAGACAAGAGGCACTCGGGCACATGAAAGAAAAAAGAAAAGAAAAGGAAAGACGATAAATAAAAAACGGGCAGTTAGCAATGAGAAAATCCGAGAACGGCGTTCATGCATCCTTTCTTTACTTACCCATAAGATCTCTGTTCTGTCTAATGTCTCGTTCGCAAATGCTTGAGCTAAGGGACTGAGATATTGTAGCGGAGAGTGGATTATTAAAGGGGGGGGGAAGCTGGTTGGTCCGTTTTCGTTCTTCGTTTCCTTTTGTTTTGTTTTGTTTATATGGAGTGTTAGAGTGTTGGAATGGGGATGGTATTTTTTTGGGAGATTGGTTTTCCGACGGGTAGAAAGGGGAGGTGAAGCCGAGGCACCACCACCACCGTCAGGAGAGGGGAGATTTGATCTGAAGTGAGGAATTTTCCTTCGGAATCGCGTGACGATGTCAACGATGTCAACTGTGGGAGTGTGTGAGGGGTTTTGGGGGAAAACTGTAGAAGTGGTTGGAGAGGGTTTGGGGATTTTGGGAAGGAGGATGGGCTGTGCTAGTTAGTGGTGGGTAGGGGGTAGTGGGGTGGTGGTTGGTTGAGGGGTGTGGTGGTGGTGGTGGTGGTGGTGGTGGGAAATGGAGGGATGAGGCATGTAGAGACAATGAGAATAACCTAGTTCATGGCTGCATTGTTCGAGGTAGATATGATGCCATGAACAAAGTTCGAAAACCAACTCTCCTTTTCTAACCCACCAACCTTACACAGCCTCCCTACTCCGGGGGGCCCTGGAAAGTCTTCGCAACCTCAGGCTGCCACTTCAGCCGATCCTTGCCAAAGATCTCCGCATGCACGCCAAAGTCCTTGCTGCCCTGGAGCAGACCGGTGCGGATGATGATTTTGTTGCCGAGGACGGTTTGGTGGTGGTAGACGTGCGAGGTGCAGTTGGGGCAGTAGTAGCACTTTACGTCTTTGCCTGTTGGGGAGGGGTTTAGTTTGGGGGGGGTTGGGGGGAGGGAAGAGGGAAGACGGAGGGCGAGGTTACCAGAGTCACCCTTGTAGGTGTACGTTTTGAGCGAGCCCTTTGTGACTTTCAAGTCGCCTTCGGTGGCCATTTGGTTGAGGGTGTTTTCGCCGCCGCTGAGGAGTTTGCAGGCGTCGCAATGGCTGTGGGGAGAGGGTTAGTTTCGTCTTTGTTTGGAGTTCCATGGTGATGGGTAGACTGTTTACCAGAGAATGTGAGAAGCATCATCGACCTTGGTGGTCCACTCGGTTTGGCCGCAATGGCACTTTCCGTTGTAGGTGGTCATGTTTGCTGTGGGGGTTGATGGTTGTTGAGATGGAATGATTGATTGCGGGAAGCTGAGCGTGGTTGGACTGTAGAGACGTTATAGAGGAGATATGAGATGGGATGAGATGGGATGAGATTGAAAAAGAAGTGAAAAGGATTTGTGTATGGCCCCAGTATTTGAAATACTGTGCATGCGGTCATGGACTAGAGTCCCCTCGTCTCCTTCACCCCGCGGTTACCCCACCAAGGACCAGAAAAGAGGTGGCAGGCGTCATTGCACTGCTCATTGGGCCATTGATTGGTATTACTTCAAAGGATCACTCTCTCATCCTCCGCTTTGTACAACGTCTCGGCCTGAGAAGCCAGGATTGGAGAAAAGTCTTCCAAATCTTCCAAATCTTCCATTGAGATATCTATGCAGGAGAAGCGGCATGCTCCCGGTCGTGCGTCTTCGTGCATTATGCATATCAAGCGTCAAGGTAGACGAATAAGGCATCATATCTTTGGTGACCGTCGTCGTACTGCCTGGGAAGTATATGGATCAGTGCAACACGATCTGAAAATCCTGTGCATTGTTCTCCATCACACCGAAACCGGTGAAAGGACCATAGTGTCGGCTTTGCCGGAGCCAGATGTTGGAATCCGAAAGGGACCGTACATTGAGATGCTCTCCCCCCGGCGCATGGTAGGATCATGCATGCAGCAGCACCGGGTAGCGCACTGGGACAATTCCAAATAGTCATCTCAACCGTGGATGCGGTATTGGGGATTGGAGGACGCCCGGATCGCAATGTGATGCTTAGTCAGTTGTATCGGATTACCTTACTCTGCCACCTATTGCAGGGAGAAAACGCATCGTGATTGCGGATATGGATGGAATCTAATGCTTTGGGAATAACAATACATATGCCTGCCCCTGATGATAAAAGCCCTTCGACCTTGGCCTCCAGTAAAAGCTCATCAAGAAATCCAATCAATCAATGACCGCTCCACCTCAACCATGTTCAATCCCCTCACCCTTCGTTGCTTTCAAACATATTCGACGTTTTCTGCATGAGATCGAAGAAGCCGTCATCCTCCAAAACGTTGAGATCCCCCCCTGAAAGCGTCATCCCAAGAGCTTGCTCGAAGCCGGGATGCATCCTCCGTAGCCCATCTCCTATCATCGATGGCGGGTACATGTCGGCTTTGTACGCATTCGTAGAGTTTGCCTGCGCAGGGCTGAAGTCATAAGTACCGTCGCCACCATTGGGGACCAGATGGCCGCTGGGGCCCGAATTACCCATGGCAACCTCGCTCAGCAGGTGCAACGGCGTCTGGCCCGTTGCGGATGGGCCGTGTGATGGTTGATGATGTTCCCGCTGTGCTGGTGCAGTCGGATTACTTTGGACCTCGCCGTTCTGCAGCTTTGGTTCAGGCTCACCCTTCATAACGGTATTGGAGAAACTCGCCCGATCGTTGATTTGTTTCTCGTACCAAACCTGTAGCATGGCCATTACCAACGAGAAGTTGTGTGCTGGGCGAGATTTCCCATTCGCGGCACCAGCTCGTAGCAGGTCGATGAGGCCAGCAATGTATCTTCCAACCTTCATCTCGTCACCTGGTATGAGCTTTCCCAGCTCGGACTCCGGTAACGACGCGGCAAGGTGCATCTTGATCAACAGAATGCTCGCATAAGCGACTCGAGCAAATGCGGAATTGGGAATTGTTCGGACCTCCTGAGGACTAAAGGCCAGGAAGGTGTTAAGAACCCCATGGACCGATGCTAGGCATACTCTCAACGCGGCCTGGTGCGCTGGCGTCAGCGATGTGGGATGTGTTTCGTTATCCCCTTCTTGAGCATGCGAGATACTCTTGCCTTTACAGTCATGATGAAGATTCATAGCAAAGTCATGCATGTAAAGATTGACATAGTGCAGTTCCAATGTCAGAGGTACTGTGGCAAACGTCAGCCTCATTGGGACATTTCAGTGATCATAGCAGATCCAAATCCTGCTGTTTTCCGGATGTCGGCTTGAATGACTTACACGAACTAACCTGGGCTGACTTCTGTGTGTCCCAGTCTTCAACCTTGCGCTCGAATCCTTTTAGCCAGTTCTGTGCCTTGGAGTCAGATACGCCTAAGACGGAGATCTCATCCCTAACGACTTGTCGTTCAGCATCCTCCGTAATTCGTTGGAGCCTTATCCACTCGCATAGAGCTTTGTCTGACGGTAGGGAATCTTTGGAATATCCAATTTCATTGAGACATGTATCTGTGTATGAGTCCCACAAGACAAGATTGGGCCTTCTTAGTCCCATGGATGCACTGTATCGAGTCAGACAACCACGCACAAAGTGGTGATAATTTCGCGATACCGCGAGTTAGACACATGGACAAGTCGAAAGGTAGATAGGTAGGTAGGTATACCAGTAATAAAAGGTTACTTACTTCGCACATAAGAAGTAGCAGCCCAGCCACGCTCTCTTGCTTTCAATCGCATCATGGTTCACCAAAGGAGCCTTCAAGCGCTGGTAACTCTGCGCAAAAGACCCATCCTTGCCGGACTTCGAGGGCTTCCCAATCCCCAAGTCAACAGCCATGACTGCAGCCATGTGTATCAGCTGATAGTATTTCGTATCCCTATCATCTTCTGGCCAATACCAGACTGTCAAGACTTGTAGAGCCTGCACAAACTCTAAAGACTTCTCGCCGTTGTAGACGATACGGTCAGCAAGAGTCCGCGTAATCTCCTTGATTAGGATCCGTTGGAGGCCTGGGTAGTCTTGTCCAGATGCAACACTTAGTATAGCGAGGAACAGAGTGGGCGTATCCTTCCGAATGTTCTCGGCTGTTACATCAGCAGGGAACACTACAATCGGGATGTGAGACGCCATGTTTTTGGTGAAATGGTAGAAGATATCGAACGCAGTGGCAGCATCGAGGATGTTGCGATCAACCACATCGGCATGCTCGTTACCTACGAAGGGTGGCCCGGGTGAGAAGCCCATTGGAGGCGGCGGAGGCCTCGCTTTCTCTGCCATGAGGAACGGGTGTATATTCGAATTATCAGGAGGCATAATTGTGGGTGGCATCGCCACATAATTGTTGCTACCCGGAGGCATACGATGGTCCGGAGTCTCCACATCTTGCTGATACTCCGAAATACGTCGCTTCCTCCCAGCACTTGCTCCTGTTGGATCGTTGCTGTGTTGCTCCACCTCATCATAGCTATCATCCTCATCGCTATCGCTCGCAGCTTGACCCCTCGTCACATGCAGGCTGGCGGTAAGAGCTTCAATCTTTTTCTCTAGTTCCGCAACCCTGCTGTCGGTTTTCTTTTGTCTTTTGCGGCTAGGCGCTGTAACGACGCATGTTCTGCCTGCCTTGGAGCATCTCCTGCACGTCCTCTTCACAGGATCCGGCTCGCAGCGAACCTTGAGCCCCCGACATGCTTCGCAAGCGCGTGGACGCTTTGACTCGCTGAATCCACCGTCACCCTGCTGCGAGGGGCCAAAGGAAGGGTCATGGTGAGACTGGATGTCTGGTGGGGGAAGATTGTGAGGCTGCTGATCAGGCCGATAGGAATAGTACGGGTGGCCTCTGTCCTGGGGCCATGGAGGTAATCCGGATTGATGCTGCTGTTGCTGTTGCTGTTGCTGCTGCTGTTGTTGGTGCGGAGGAGGTGGGAGTCTGATCGGATTAAGCGGGTAGCTCGGCGGTGGCAGCGAAGAGTACGGCTGTGATGCACCTTGCGAAGGCTCACGAAGTCTTGGATCAATGTCCATAACGGCCTCAGATGATTGCGGGACCGGTAACACGGTCTTTCGGAAAGCGCAGACCGACTTGTCCGATTTGGCCACGATGAGAGGGAGATTTTAGTTGTCTTAGGGCGGGATGCTTAGTCATTGGCAATCTCACCTCATTCAGGGGACTTGAGCACTTCACTACTACTAATACGAAAGTCGGTTATATAACATGACAGGAGCTTTCTTGGACTAGTAAATTCAAGCTCTTATTTGCGGAGAGTTTCGCTGGTTGTTGATGCACAGTGTTGAAAGCATTCACTTTGCTTTCCAACATTCCTCGACGGTCCTGCTATTCTAAAATCGTCCAAGAGCTCCTTCTGGTCAAACCCTTCAAAGTGTTCCTTTCATCACCTCATCTACTCTACTTCCGATTCTCCAGGAACCATTATATCCCCAAACAGCTCATTGATCTCCTCGCCCAGCGCCTTCCAGTCTTTCCCATATTCACAATTCTGCTTCTTCAGAATATTCAACTGATTCTGCATCACGTAGAGCTCGTCGAGATGTTGGTTTGCCACTTCCGAACCCCAGGCAACATCCAACTCTGTCAGGGACTTTTCCACTTCCTTCCCACTAAAACGGAAGTCTGCTAAAGCTTGCTTGTGTCTTTGTTGGAGGACTCGGAGGCGGTCGCGCAAGCGGATTTCGCGGCTGTCACCTTGAGTCCTTGGTGGGCTACTAGACTCGTGGAAAGCACGACGCGGTGGGCTGTGTTGTATTCTTCGCCCTGGTGGACGGGCCAGCCGGATTGCACTAATACCACGAAGGGCGGCGCTAGAGTCTTGGACACGAACGTCGCTGGAGGGAGTTATCGTGCTTTGGCCATCCAGGCTAGGGCTGCTGAATGGAGCCGCGGCAGGATTGTACTGAGGCCGTTGAGGTGGGCTGCCTGTCGTGGGCCCTGGATCTTGGCGGGTGGGGCTGACATTACGCTGGTTGGAATGATTGGGTTGAGGGAAGTGCGGTATCCCAAAGCTACTAGCCATGTTTGACTCGGTCGTGTTTGGTAGGTGCAATGGGAATGCAGCTGGGTTGTAGAATGGAGTTTGATGCGGGCTAAGGGGTTGAGTAGGTGGACTCTCGGGATAAGATGTAGTAGGGCGACAAAAGTAGTTAGTCGCATGTTCGTTGTATGTCTGGTTCGGGTGTAGCATAGTAGTTTGGCCATAGAAAGGAGTATGTGTTGGGCTCGTATGGGCAGAGATTGACTGCTGATAGCTGCAGAAAGGTTGGACATAGTGAGCGTGCATTTCGTGATTGCTTGTCGGTACATTCGCAGACATCTGGAATGTGAAAGGAGCCGACATAGGATTAGTTCTCGTCGGGCTGGCGGAGGATGATACGTCTTGTTGCTGTTCCATGGCGTGGTTGTGTTGAGAATTGTTTTTGTATACCTTGAATCGATTGAGATGCGCCATATTAGTTTCAGAGAGGCTGTGCTTTATGTGAATTAGCACAACAACAAGTGAATGACTTGCACAAGGATTTTCCAAATTTGCTGCCTTTAAGTAGGTAGTTGAGATCTGTCAGCATCACAGAAGAAAACGCAAACAAAACAGTCACCAGGAAGTGTTGGACTGGTTGCTTGACAAAAGATTGATTGATTGTTTTGGGTCTGCGTTCCCTGACGGCCAGGTTCCGGAATGATTTATATAAGTGAATTTTGTGCGGATTGACGGCCGCGCCGAAATTCCCTCCAGTAAATCTTCTGTCTTGTGCAGGGAAATGTATAACCATCGTCTTCCATGAATGTGAGCTTTATCTCAACGTATGTGTTTGAAGCCGTGACTGAAATTTTCTACCCGGTCTCACGCACAACTGGCATAGGAGTATTTGTGGTTTCTTCGGCTTCCTCCTCGAGACGTTCTCTGGCGAGAGACCTGCTTTTCTGCCAAACGTATCCGACGAGAGCTATCCCCACTACGAGTGCTATGACTAGCATAACGATATTGACAGGTACCGGGTCCCCATTGAAGACTTTATGAGTCATTGCATCCAACGCAGACTGTGAGAAATTCAGGAGGCCAGCAAGGCAGATGATCAGACCATAGACCTTGCCAAAGGTGCGGAAGCCGAAAACCTTTGCGGCATAGTCTGAGACGGCTGTGTAGTATAGAGGGCGGTATAGGACGAAAATAGCGATATTAGCATATGCTGCCCATGTGAAGGGTAATATCCCGAGCACACCAATGCAAGTAGCTATTGTTACCAATAGAGCAAGGACAAACGGAGTACTCGAATTATCCAGAACAAGACCGATGAAGGGCACAGAGAGGACTCCACCAAGAGGTAATGCGATATCGAAGACCTGGTTGACATGCTCTGCCAGCAGATCACTTTTTAGTAAGTAGTCATACTGTGTCCGTATAGTCGCAACGAAGTAATTAATCCTTGTCATCTGAACCACTGTAAAGGTGGTGATGAGGATGAACCACGGTGTCCTGAGTTGGTCCAATGCTGACCGCCCATGTAGAGCCCCCCAGACACCGCTAGTCTCTTTCTTCTTCGCTTCTTGCTCGTCCAGCTCGTCCTTGTCTTTCTTACCAAGTAGCGATGTAATTTCAGATACTACACTCTCGGGGTGCGCACGTCGCTCTTCTCGAAGGCGATCAATCCCTTCGCAATCATAACTATCCGGATTAGCATGATCAACAGCCATTAATGGGTCCTCAGCACCGCTGACAAGCTCGCCGATAGTCTTGTAAGAATTCGATGGCATTATGAAGAATTGCGCAAGCAGTATGAATACCGGAACGATCAAATATATCAAGAAGAATTTTTGAAGGGTAAAGGTCCCATTGGATGCTGAATAAAGTAGGCGATAGAAGAGAAAGATGGCACTCGATGAGTCAAAGGCACCGGTTAGTAGGGCGAGGATGAGACCTGAGTGATTTGGGAACGTGTTCGATAGTTGAAATGATGATATAAATATGAATGGTCCTCCCAGTGCAAGAAATAGATAGCCCGGAATGTAGCCATCAAACGGTAGTTGCGAGGCGAACGCAAGGAGTAAAGCACCAATGGCAAGTAAGATACTGCCACTGATCCCACTAACGCGAGGGCCATATTTGTCCAGAATCGTGCCTACAGGGAGTGCGCAAACGTTCGTCGCTACTGCTGCTGTGGTGAACATGAAATTTAACCTGTTATTGATCATCGATAAGCAACAGTACTTAATCCGTCAGTCCTGGCCATTGTACCGTAATTCCTGCTCATAGCATGTTCCCCCGCTATCGTATGACTCTTCCGCTGTACAAAAATCACTGTAAACGCCCTCCTTGATCAAGACTGGCTTTATCGCTGCGTATCCAAAGACTGTGCCGGCGGCAAAGAGGCAATAGATGACTGCGGTCGAGACTTGCACTGCTCTCGTTCGTCGTTAACATATTCTCTTAATCGAGCGAATATATTCGCCCCACTCACAAATGCGCTTCGGCATTGAGACCTCGAAAGCTGCTACTGGCTCATCTTTTGCCGCTGAGGGGATCCAAGTGCCAATTGGATTGAAGCTCATCTTCCTATGCTCAGATCTCGCCGGCGATGACCCCCGGACATGCTCATAAGATGTCATCGAGTTTACCCTATGAAGTGACATGTTGAAGGGTTACGGAGTAAATGTGCTTTCTTCAATGGAATCTGTTGAAAGAGTAGTGGTGGGATGAACTCTAGTGCAGACAGAAGTACTCTAGAGAGTGGTCGAGATCACAGCGTGGAGGATCGTGGGATCGGAAGGATCCTGACCCAATTGATCCAAGACATGGAAGGCAAATTCCCTGATGTTGGTGCGAGGGAGGGGTACGGTAGGTATAGAAATAGTCGCTGTACTGGAAATCCGATGACGAGGGGAAAAGCTTAAACTTTCGGCAAAAGCTGCCTGTTGTGAATTTACTGACAATGGAACGTCTCCCATCAAATGCAATTATCCAAAAGTGGACATCCAACCGCCAAGGTATGCCTGATCGCTCAATATTTCAGTAAAACGTCAGAAGCAACATAAATCCAAAGCATCTTTGAACAGAACGTAGCGTTATTCACAGCCCACCTTGGTGCACCGGACATGCCCCGACGCCTTTCGTATCCCACCATCGGCGTATGCATGCCTGTAAACCTTGAATTAGCAAGTGTGTAGATAGAAGTCGGGGGAGAATTCGCGGTTCTCTTACCTTGTGGAATTTACACAGACACTCCAACCTTCCCATCTCATCCCCAACCGCGAACTCTTCAAAACAAATCACGCATTCCTGTGGTCCGTCCCCACCCTCTCCTATACAGTCCTTTTCACTTGCGTGGTATACCACCATTCCTGTAGTGCGCCGTCGTGGCATGGATGCCGGCGGTGGCATACCTTGAATACCCCCCGACCTAGGGATAGAACTGACGCCAGCCTGCGAAAGTGTAGCCGCACTAGCTGCTACCGACGCTGCGGTGGCTGTCGCTGGAGACGGGTGGGAGTCCCCAGGGGTCGAGCTGGAGAAGTGCGACCCGATGCACGCTGTGACATGGGCTTCACGAGCTGTTTCAGACCCATCGGGGCCTTTCGGGGGAAGAGCGGAATGGCAGATTGGGCATTCGTCTTCTTCACGAAGCACTGGTCGAGGCGCCGCTCGAGGGGGCGGTGGGGTTTCGACATCGAGCATCGGGCGATAACGAGGATGCGCAGGAACATCTACGGTGGAAATGTGATGACGGTGGCGAGGATGTGGCGGCCCATGTCGTTGGAGTAGTGACTGAAGATAATTCTGTCGACAATTAGCATTTTTTTCGAAGTATGACAAGAATGTAGACGTACATCATCAAGTGGTGGTTCTGGCGCAGAGCCGAAAATTGATTGATAATTCGGAGGTGGTTGCGGCGCTCTTCCTGGAGGCCGGGAGGCGTGACTATGCCGGCGATCAATCGCAGGACCTGAAAAGAAGGAAGACTCTCCGGGCTGCTGTCCTGAGTTGTTGCTCGATGTAGGAACATCCGTCATACGACGGTCAAGGCGGTCCGAAGAAGTTCTCCTCGCCAATGGCGGTCCTTGCTGAGCTGACGCTGAGAAGTTCCCCGGCGAAGGGCGATTTGGTGTCTCTCCTGACCTAGCAAATGGATCTAGTCCATATCGATTGGGGGATGGATATGCAAGATGGGGCAGTGGATTGGGATCGGGTACGCATGGATTACATAGCCTGACCTCTTGGCCACCGCCAAGGGCAGGGTCGATGCGGTAGTCTTGACTTTGAAGTCTTCCATTCCCGTGAGCATGATGTGACGGTGACGCATTATTCTCGCTATCACCAGTGAGATCAACAACTTCAGTGCCCCTCGCTGTTCGAGCACGCTGCATCGCAGCCGCTTCTTGGGGCGAACGCACGATAAATTGACGCGGGATGGTGATTCGATGTGGAGAGCAACCAGCACATACTACCCTCCCACATTTTCTGCAATGATGCCTTCGGTACAACAAGCCGAATTGAGTACCACAAATCGGGCAGGCTGATACCTCATTATCTGGCTGCCATCGTGGGAGTATGTTCTCTTGACTTCTGCGATCTCGTGTCGATCCAAAGCTTGGCCTTCGAGGCAGGGGTCTCTCCGTAATTCTTTGCCCAGGTTGAATTTCTGCACCTGATGAACTGGTAATTAAAGGATCCTCATGTGTTGCGTGCGGTAAGCTTTGCCTCATCCTGTGATTCACAGTTTGTCCGATGGATATGTTACTGGCCGATCTCCTGCGCGAATGATCTTCTTGCTGTTCTGACAGTCTTCGTTTTCTATCTGCTGCTATTAAGGCAGCCCTCCCTTTTGCGATTCGAATTTGCTCTGGTGTAAGTTGTCCAACAGCCGGTGAGTGCCTGAAAAAGTCCGTCCAGGTCTCTCCATCTACAGGCATTCCTTCAGGCCCCATTCCACCATGCAACCCCGGGCTATTTGTAGATACTTCTCCATCGCTATGCAATCTTCTCAAAGCCTCCCCGATCCTGCTACCGCTCCTACTATTGCCCTCGCCTGCACCACCGTGAGAACTTGTCCGAGGAGGATGGGTTATAAGATTGCTAGCGTGTGGAAAGGATGTTCTTGAATCTCGTGGAGGTGGATCCATCAAAGTTCCCGATGCCAGCTTTGGGCGCTTGTGAGGACGGTCGAGAGATGGGTGTTGGCGGCAATGCCCCAGATGGCGCCGATGGTCCTCCAGGGTGTCTTCGTGACGATACTCGTCATGCAACGCTCGTCTCTCAAGCCCAAGTCCGAAGCACAGGTTGTACGGGATCTTGATTCTGGGATATCTCTGAGACAAGCGAGCGTTAGCCGCTAGCAGTTCACAATGATATATAGTCGTGTGCCTACTATGTAGAAATATAGATACTGCTTCGATGCAACATAGTGTCAAATCAGCAAGGCTAAGGACAAGTGAGCAAAAATATATCCAACGGTCACGAGTAATAGAGGGAAGATGTGTTGTCGATCGAAGGATGTGGTAGTCGGTCTCGCACGTTGCTATTGGTCAAACCTTCTCCGAGATAGATACCTCAAGTCGAATTCGTTAAAGATCTTGTGCATGAGAGAAATTTGCTATGTACACAGCTAAACAGTCTATCTAGGTACATCCTCTTATCTAATTAGGGTGATATGTGTTCAATGAATTTTTGTTTCGATTATCTTACGACTTCGATGGTGGCATGCGACATGATGATTGAACAAGCAGTACCATTATTATTGCTTGCCATGTAATCACAAAGTAGAGATAGGAATAAAGGTATAGCACCGTCTTATAGTTGATGTTGGAGTGAGTCCATCTGTGCTCTCTCGCCCTCCCTGCCACTCTTAGCACTTTAGCAGAGTATAGTATATGTACAGTATAGTAGATTATTGGATTAACAGCTTCACCTGACTTAATATTTTCTCAGCAGGCTTCCTGCATTTGAGATGCAACGCCTTTCGAAATCCCGTCTGCATGCAAAAACGCTACGCAGGATAAGTACATTCCTCAAATGTCAACCGCCATTGACCAAACGCCAACAGACCTTTTCCGTGACCCTAAGGAATTCGTTTCCGAGCGATGTATGTGGAATGCGTGAAGAAAAACTAGTATGAGAGAAAGGTAAGTGTGATTATATTCGAGGGAAACGTCGTGTGTCTGGGTTTCGATGAGCTCGATCATCTACAAGCTCTGCACTAGACCCTAGAAATTGTGGCGAATCGTCAGGACTGGCTCTATGGATGTTGTCACTCGCGCGATGTTGCTGCACGTAACCCATGCTTGAAGGTCGATCTGACCGGAGATCGGGAGCCAACGACCCAAGCACTGACGATGAATGTCTGCCGTGACGGGCCGCTTGATTCATGTTTTCATCGCTGGGTTGTGTCAAGATACTGGAAGTAGCACTCTCTGCATTGGTAGATAATCGATCCTGTGCCAACGGAGAAAGCTGAGACTCGAACGGCAACCGTTGCAATGTGCTGTCTGGTTGCAAACGTTGGTTGGATGGCGTGTCAGGATCGTAAAGTCTACCTGAACGCTGAGGAGTTACAGGAGGGGAGCCAGCTATTGTAGAAAGCCTTATGGCTTCAAGGTCCGACTCTCCGTACGGTGAATGTCGTCTGGAACTCTTCCTCGGGAGCGTTGGAGGCCTTCTACTATTGTGAGTATTGTCGCGAGTCGGTTTGGAGCTTGCTCTAGACGCTATGCGGCTTGGCAGCTCAATGCCTCCCCCAGTTTCAATGGTTGGTAACGAGGGAGGAAATTGGGACAGCTGGCTCGCTCGATTCGCGGAATCCCACTCTGCTTCTGACAGAGACCTATCCTCGTCACCTTCTTCACTACCCAGATGACTAGACAGCTCTTCGTCCGGCAAATGCCGAGTACCTCCGCCTATTGCATCGCCTTCATCACTAAGGGCAAGCTCACGACTTCTCTCAGGAGCCACATCTCCTGGCTCGTCAGAATAGCGAGGCTCATTCCCAAGAATTATGGCGCCTGACGGCGTTCGGCGTCCAACTGGAGGAGCTCTTGAACTTCTTACAACTTCGAACCCTTTGCCCGTGTCCTTCGTCTTGCCGCCGAACAAGCTCTTGATCCACCCAGTGGCAGAAGAAACAGGCCCTGTAGGGTCGGCAGGGCCTGTTTTCAGTCTACGTGTGGGTAAATTAGACAGTGCAGGGCCCCGAACGCCATAATAAAAATCAACTTCTCGAGTTGCGTAGTCGGTTTTGGACAGTCGTGGATCGTCAGGGTTCGAGTCTGAGCGATCGCGCGTCGTACCAAGATGAGCTGGAAGAGGCGTTCCACGTCCAGACACCGATGGACCTTCCATCATATTTGGTGACCCTTCTTGCTCAGGGCTGTGCTGACTCCACCGTCTGTTTGCCCAGTCGGCGCTGGCCCATGAACCGCGGCTGCGTGCACCAGGTGAGAATGCATCTGCTGTCAATCGTCTAGCCCTTGGTGGCCGATAGTATGGGTCTGAAGCTTCCGCATTTTTCAGGTTAACAATACCTCCACTAGAAGATCCCGTGTGGCCTCCTGTTTGGCTTGCACCCGGAAGGTATGAAAACGCACTCGCTCCTCCAGAAGTGGGCGTGTATGGGGCACTTCCACTTTCGGCACGATTGTTGCCGCCACCCGTTGCACTGACTGAGTCAAGCCCTACACTTGTCCTGTTTTCGCCATAACCTTGTCTATTCAGCAAAATTGCAGAGCTCCCCGACACACTTCGAGATCTTCCGCCATTGAGCTGTACCGACTTTCGGTCACCGTCCGGGCCTAGCATGGCTGCATCAGAGGCTATACTTTGTCGAGCTTGGCCTCTACGTCGAGGATTTCTTCGCGAAAGCTGCCGCATTCCGAAAGCCTTTACTAGTCCTCCTCTGGCAACGCCACCTCCAACCCCATCTTCGCCTCCTGCACCGGCTAGTCTGGCGATCACTTCAATGAGGGTTTGACAAGCATTGAGGAAAAAACCAAAAACAAGAACAATGGCATGCATGAGAAGGATGACATATCCGATCCATCCTTTTGGTGCATCACCTACCGCGAGGGAAGGCACGAATGCCACGCTTAGAAGGATAGTCAGGAGTCTGACAGCAGCGAAGAAAGTGTGGAAAGCGTTCATTGATGTCGGAGAGGAAAATGGCCGAAAAGCATTAAGCGTCAGGATTAGAATGACCTCACAAATGGCCAACAATACCAACTGAGCGATGCCGGATGGTTGAACGGCGCCTATCGCAATTCCTCGAAGAAATGTCAGCATTACAGGTACCAAGGCAAAAGTGGCAGCGTTGTCGGAGTATGTGTTGTACAGAGGTCCGTACAACAGCACAGTCGGCAGGTCATCGAATAGATACGATCGAGGGCGAGTGGATGCAACGAGCCAAAGCAGGTATCCTGCAAACCCGACTAAAGCCACGATTAGCACTGATGCGAGCGCTACAGTAGCTTGTGGCGAGCGGCCAGCTACCACTAGTTGGTACATCGAAAGCGCCACAACGGGTAGGAGGAAGTAGTTGAAGACAACTCTGATAGCGTTTCCGACGGTGAATGGCATATTCTTAGCTCGAAGATCCTCCTCTTGGATATTAGATATCAAGCGGTAGCCCCATCGAAAGACGAACCCAATCTGTACGAGCACGACCACAGCAGCAAGGATGATCAGTAACCATATCACCATGCCGGCCCAGATGTCGTTGTCGGCCGTCATCCCCACCAACTGGCTCATTCGATTGAGACCGTAGGTCCCATTGACCGCGTAGATCCCATCATTCAAGCTCCGAGAGCCATTTCCGTGACTAACGAAACTTTCGTTGAACATGAGCGAAGACCAGCTGACTTGGCTAACAACAGGCTGGTAGAAGCCTGGATAATTGAGACTCAGAGATCCAGCCAGAACGATGAACTGGATGTATTGCAGACAATCGCCAAACCCAGGGGTAACAAGTCTCAATAGATCAGCATCCCGACCATAATTACTAGTCCAGCGAAAGATATCAACCGAGCCCCAGGGACTGAAGACAGCAGCGAAAGCTGTAGCAATAGCAACTAGTATCAAGACAACAAGCGGTAGGTATCTGAGCATGTTACTGAGCGTAGTTCCAAGGCCCGGAGTAATGCTGGCCTGAATGCAAGCTAGCGGATCAGCATTGGCATCGCCGGACTTTACCCTCAGAGTGGCACTAATCGTCGTGAATGCATAACTCGAGTAGAGATCATGAGCGACGGAGAAGGCAGGTAGCTGTGCTGGGTCGCTCCTTTAGGTTAACGCAAAATAGTTAGTGCTTCTCCTTATTGAAGGAGGAACGTAAAGCGGGTATCACTTACAGATTGGCCGTAAAGGCAGGGCTTAGCGGACACTGCCCGTGTACTGTGGTATTGCAGAATTGAATAGCCGGGGCATCGTACGGCGTATAATCGAGTACATTGAACGTTGCAGTGAGGGTAGAGAACTTGTTGTTGGCTTTGTCCACATCCGGTATTTTTCCTACCGTGTCGTTTGGATTGGCCCACTGTGGATCATTCGGGGAAGGATATGGCTGCTGGGTAGCAATTCCAGCAACGTTCCCATATACTGTAACGTTAATGTTGTGACTCGCCGCAGTAGAGTTGAATGCCACATATACGAATAGTGGCCTAAATTGTAGCTGAAGCGGGTTTGAATTGATGATGTTGGGGCTAAGGCAGTTTTCGAAGTTGATAAAGGCCGCACCAACGGGTTGAAGGTACATCAAGCTCATCAATAGCATAGCTTGTACGAGCGTGACCACAGTCATTGCTCCCTTCCGCCAGCGTAATGTCAACCAAGACCATACCGGGGTCGGAGGAGCATCGGTTGGAGAACCTTTACTGGTTTTTCGTACTCGTTCGAATTCTAGCATCGTCATAGGATCCCGTTTCCCAGTCAAGAACTTGAAACCCGATCCATATGCCTTGCCTTCTGCCGCCGAGCCGAAGAGGTCATCGCCCCCCCAAGTCTGAATGTCCATGACCCTCACCCGTCCATTGGCATCGATGCTGCGGATATGGCCTCCGGTTTTGTTTTGTCCCCAGCAAGATGTCGTGAAGTCCGGATCCCAGGTTCCCAAGTCGAGGGTAGGCAGGAGAGAGCCGGGAGCGAAGAGGTGGCCCTGCTGGGAGGGGAGCTCGTCCTTCTAAGCTCGCTTTGGTAGCCGTAAGCTAGATACAGAGAAAACTGTGCTTCCAAGGCCTGTTCGATGAGGCTGAAACGTGTAGGATGCGACCGTCTAGGAGCCGGTATTCGTGGGATCGCCCTATCAATGCTTTGTATCCGTTGGTTGTGTTTCCGCTGTGGCGGAGCAGATGCTTGTTTGCGAGTAAAATATGCCGAACGCCTTTATCAAGACAGGACCCTCGTCCTTTCTGCTCCGCGCCCGTAGATGGCAGTTTGGAATAATCTGTAGGTAGGGAAGAGTGTGAGTTTAGTAGGAGTTACATGAAGCTGATATGAGGATCAGGTTTTAGAAGGATGAGATTGGGTTTCCTTCACCCGATGGGACTGCTGTCGCATTTCCTAGCCCAACGGCTATTGATAGATTCATCGTCACAACCCTAACGTAATGCCGATCATCACGTGCAAGATCATCATTGTTTCATATTGATTTCTACAAGAGCTGTTTAACCAAGGATTTCCACTTTGCTTCTGGTCATAATCGCTGATCATATTTGCTGCTAGTGCACATTCTTTCTGGAAGCAAATTCAATATCGATTGAGCACGTCACAGTGCAGGCGACTTTCTAAGTATATACAGTACACAGTAGGCTTCTCGGAATCTCGCTGCCAGCTTTCCCACCAGCCAAGTGCTCTCCAGAACATACCCGATTACTTTTTCTGATGTACCTACCTAGGGATTGATCTCAAGTACCTGTGGGTCACCAAACGAGTAGATGGAGCGAAAAGCAGTCATACCACGATGACGAAGGACCGTCTTTAGGGCATGTGCGCCAGACCCTCTACGTGTCCTACTATCCCAACACCCAATGCTGTGTAAAACACTGCACATAATCCGATACAAGATCTTGCAGACACCCCCAGGATATAGAGATGAAGAGACCGTTCTGTTTTATACTCCTTTGACGCCCACGCTTACCCGGCAAATGAGACATGAGTAGCCTCCCCTGGTAGAATCTAGATATACAGGGTTCAAAAGGAATCTTCAGACGCCAATTAATTCAGGACTCACAGGTCTGCGTCAGCAAACAGGACACTGAAGTTGCGAAGCCGAGAAACGCCATGGACACTGGCAATCATGGATCCATAATGCACACCGACTCCCGGAAGCCAAGTATGCTAGCAATCCGACCGGTTTGAAACTTGTATCCGAACGTTTTGGTCATGTGCTCTCTCGTTCTCGCGCAAAGATCCTCTTCTTTCCATACGCTTCGGCATGCCGTATGCTCCATGCTTTTCCACATCAAGGGCTCTGGGTCAATGCCTAGTTCCTTTATATCCTCTGTTTTGAAAATGCGGCGATGCTCTTTCAAGTGGGCGTTGATGGATGAATCCTGGTTTTCCAAAGCGCTGAGTTCGGCTTTATCTCCTGGACGAGGAGTACATTTAACGCATAAGAAGTCACGAATGCCCCACTTGATAACATTGGAGTGCAGAAACATGGGCTCGTACCCTGTTCGATTTGTAGGATCGGCTTGGAGCATTCCAATGCCCCGAAAGTTTCCGTCGGCAAAGTCGACAAACATGGTCTTCAGCTTATGGGGAACTAAATAGAAGTCTTCGTGAAGCGCCTGAAGAGCAACTGGAAATGTGTCCTTGTCACCCCAGCCCGCCCAGCCCTGGGATATCAGGGTGTAATAGTGTTGCGGTCCATAGTAATTATAATAAGTCGCCAGGCAGAGAGCCTAGAAGACCAACATTATCAATTGGAACCATGATTGGGAAGAATCTACGAAAAACTTCATACCTTCCAATGTCTCTTCTTGTTCCATACCAGTTGTCCAGATTCTACAGTATCATCATCTCTTAGGGCTTCTGATGCACCAACGCTTATACCAACAACGTAGGGTAGCCATGGGCTCCCACTATGTTTCCAATAATCCTGCCAAAGGACTACACCGGTGTCTGTATAAGACTTTGCTTCGAATATGCCGTCCGGATTCCTCACTGGTACATTGTCTGCATCTAAGAAGAGGATCTCTTCGAAAGACGAGAACAGAATAGAGCTTATCTTCAGTTGATAGCCATGTTTGTTTGACGAGACATCCATGTAGTCACTTATACGTCGACAGGCCATGCCTTCCTTCTTTATCTCGTCGCACCATCCTTCTTTTTCTTCCGTATGGTCCTTTACCCAGACCTCGATTGGCAGCTTGCTACCGATCTCACGGAGCATACCTAATCCAGTTGTAGCAAAGGATGAATATCGACCACCTGCCAACATGACTATCCCACGGCCGGAGAAGACGTTCCTGGGGTAGGGTGGAATACTCCTAACTATCTCTACATGACTGTCTCGTGATGCTTCGACGTCTTCTTGTGATATAATTGTGTGGTTTTTAATGGCTTCAATAGAGGGGAAGTCTTTTGAATTATCGAAGGATTTTTGCGTGAGCGTTAGCGGCTGCGGAGGGTGTGCGTCGAAACTGTCCTGTAGAGACTTCCATGTCTGCGATATTACTCTTGAGTCCGCTGGCTTAGGGACAGGGACCGAGTGGGAAACCTGATATCGGGAAGAGTCACAGGTAAGGTAATTTGTAGACCCCAGTGGAGTGAGTGAGTAGAGATACGACGTCGTCCTAAAGACCACGTACAGACAAGCCGCCCAACCAACTAGAATAATGATTTTCTGTCTTGGTGATCCGCCTGGTAGAAATTAGCACAATGCGGAAGCCACTGGGGCTACATGCTGGAGAACCTTTTGACAACCGCCTGAATTTGCGAATAGTATTTCGAATCAATTGCGAAGTTGGAGAGGAGATCGGGTGATCATGGATATCCATCTCGGTCTCGGTGGTCTTGGTCAGAGGAGGTTTCTCCCATGACACATGCAGCATTGAAGGATTTGGAGGCAGGATTACCTAGGGGACACGGAGTAACAACGCTAAGGTGTCAGCCCGCGCGCCGCAGACCGATGGAGCTACTGTAAGGTAGTGAGACATCCCTGGGTCGGCATGCCCTACCAGACCATAAGGTCTGGATGTACTGTAGTCTGGGGATAAAGGTTGGAGTTGGAATTCACTCGGGGGTTCGTTCGTGAGCTAAGCCACACATCATGATCGCTCTCAAATGTGAACATCACCAGTTACGCTTAGCAACCTATCTTCTTATGAAGGAGACCCAGCTATGTCAGAAGGCGATTCTGCTATGGAACAGGCTCGCAACGACCATAAGCTCTGGGGCAAGCACAAATGGAGGGGTAAACTGTTTTCAAGCGAAGAGAAGGAGGGTAAATACTTGCGGCAACAAGGAAATTTCGATGACAGTGTGGCCGATTTCCTCCATTCTCCCAGCGAGAATACTAGTGCAGGACAGCAGCAGCAGCATGCTACGCTGCTGCCCCGTATAGAAACGTCTACTTCATCAAGATGGCCATCTGCAGCACAAGTATCCAACTTGAGTGCAGAAATGCCGCTCTATCCAAGGCGAAAACTCCCTAGGAATAAAAATGCTCATGTAACTTTTGAATCTGCAGCTCCAGAAATCATTGGTGAAGGTGGGGATGAGGCAGAATTGCCGTCCTTAGCAATCTCAAGATCCCGAAAGTCATCCAAGCCAAAGCCGCATTCACACGATCAACCAGTAGAGCAAGCTGCAAAGAGCGTCCCGCCACTTCTGAGGAAGGACCACTTTCCGGGTACTGTAGCTCCAGCAGTGCCCAGTGTAACACAAGCTCCGGAGTTGGTGTCGTTACGCAGAAAGCCGACTAGAGTCGAAAATGCCAGAGATAATGAAGCTCTTCAGACTGGAGACTCGGGAACTGGGGAGGGCATTCCCAATTCCTCGGGGGCTACTAGGGCTGACGTCCCCCAGGAACGCCTGCCAGATGCTCAAGACGCAGGAGAATATACTTCAAGGTCAGAGAATCCCACGACTCCAGCTGTCCGGAAGGGGTTTCGTGTAGAGGTCGAAGCACCTCCGTCTCAACAGGGAACCACTCCCTCGTATGACATCGCAGATACCAGGAGGCAAGATGACACTTCTTTGTTGCATCTTTCATCTCTAGAGCCTGCCCTTCCCTTGGGGAATTCGTTGACTCCCATTCCTTCACCACGGCCTGCACAAAAGCTCACGCCCTCAAGTTACCCCTTCCCATCTTCGAGGCAAGTCGAAACGACTTTACCACAAATTGGCAGCGCAATTACCCAGCGCCAGTATCACCCACAAGCCGAAGATTCGCCTATGCCGGCCTCGGAAGCTCGACCGTACTTGAAAAGGATCGCGAGAACCATGGGAGATGACGCCATAGAGGACTTTGGTGCACGCGTGCAGCGCTTCAATGAAGTTTTTCGGCTTGGCACGACTGCTTCCGGTTCCCTCATAGAAGCTTCATTTACACAATGGACCAGAATCTGTGCTTGGTGGTTCTTGAAAGGTCGGCAGGAGCTTGAAAGTGCAGTTCGTAGCAGACCTCGAAGCGGCGATGGTTCTCACGGCGGTGGTGATATGGTCCTTTCTCCAGAATTGAAGCAAGCGTACCTGGACCTAGCAAAAGCGTGGTGGATCTCAAAAGAAATAACTCCCGGTCATTCTGAGCTGAGAAAGTATGGAGATGCTAGTATGAGCTCCTTAGTTGCTATAGTGGGGAGCTTCGGAAACACCAGATTAGCGGAGGTAATAGAGGTGCATCTTGGAATCACTGCAAATATGCGCGCTTTGGCGATGTCCATGAAGAGAAACAACAAGCTACCGCCAGATGATTTTGAGATACATAGACTGGTCTCCCGTGTCTGGATTCAATATGCAATCCTATCAGCCACTACTCGAAGTCTCCTTTCCGGGAGGAGCCCGAGATCGTTGGTCAGCGCTACGCCTGATGATGTGGAAAGTCATACCCCAATTACTGTTGGAGACACGAAACACTATTTCAATTATGGCAGCATGTTCGTGGAAACATCTCTAATTGACGGGCAAGCCGAACTCCGTCTTCCCTGTCTTTTAACGATACTTCGGGGCCGATCCAGCTGGGACTTGGATTTCACCACGGCAAGCCAGGACGGACAAGTCAACATTGTGGTTCAGAACAGTAGAGAAGCTGGCGTGACCTGGGGAGATGTACATTGGAATATCAAGATGTACACCATGCAAATCACTCTAACAGACCGCTTCACAGTAGACGTACACTTCTCCGAAAAGGACTTCAAGTCTTTGTGGGGTATACGCAACTATACCCAGAAAGTTCTGAAAGGGTTTCAATGCGGCGAAACAGAGAAATTCGTGTTTGAAACAAGTGTCAAGTGTTTCCAATTTTTCAGTCCGAAAGCTCCCCAAATATTTCCAGCTGAGCCTATCAAGGCTTGCAAGTTACGTATTTTCGAGAAAACCGTTGTCTTCATAGAAGGCACTGGTAAGAGAAGAGTGCACGATGGCCACCGCTTGGTGGTCATCACTCCCTCAACAGTTAAGACGCTGTCTAGTATGGTCTGTGACTTTGGGAAGCAGACCCCCATTCTTTTTACTTATCTTCGTGGCGAGGATGATGCGCCTGCCATGTTACTCAAATTGCTCGAATCAGGCCCTGACTCGTCAATGGTCATAACTTTTCACGAGTCCTCGGAACGCAGACTATTCCACGCTCTACTGGACGGCACATCAATGACAAACGAGGAATGCTGCAGCGCTTGCATGCCTTTGAAGGGTTTATTGATTTCACCGAAGCTAGCCGAGGAGGCATCGTCTCACTTCAAGGGAAGTTTCTTGGCTGATTTTCGGTGGCATCAACTACGAGTTATGGGCAAAACCCATGAGGATGAAGATCACGGCGTGCGTCATACATTACGCTCCGAAAGCCTCCGGATTTGGGCAGATAGCGATATGGGAACTATCATTGACCGCATCAATCTAGGTAGATATGTATCGAACGGCGTTCATGAAGAATCCGAGACTGACAATCTGTAGGTCCCGGAGAATTCCAGATAGGCCTTAATGTTGACAACCGAAACCAATTCAAGATGTTGAGACCTCCACAAGAGAATCTCACTTGCTCCTTTGCAGACAATCTTCTGCCAAGGGGTAGAGCCGATGCATTGACTCACGATCTCCGAAGACTTCGTACATCGACCACAATTCGAGTCTATGATTTCCAATCTTTAATAGGTAAGCTGATGAAGCGAGAAACTTCTTATTTTAAGTGGGCGTGTGATTAATACTTACTTAGATCTACACACTTTTCAAGTCTCCGTCACGGGATTTTCGGTAATTTTTGATGGGTCAGTATCAATTTCTTCTTACATGGCCGATACTGATGCTCGTTCAGGCTCGCCAAAAACTTCGGTGTCTCACGAAGACGCATGGTCGTACCGATATCCAAACGCTGGGAGGCCAGCCTGACACGCTTGCAGATTGTCAAGCGGGACAAAACAGTCCAACTTGTCGCATTCTTCAAAGACTTCGCCCATGGCTCCTGCATGAATTTTATTCTTAAGGGCACAGATGTCTTCGAGACTTTTAGCCGCTCAGGTACTTTTTATCTGCGAATTGCAGATGCTAAGTTTGCGCTACCCAAAGGCGAAGATGATTCGAGCAAGGAGTTCGTGAGCCTTGACACGCCTGAATTTCCTGGGGAACACGACGATGTTACGATTGAATTTGATACCGAAGCTGGTATGTAAATTTTGGACAAGGATCAGAACTCATACTGACTGGGTATAGAAAGAGATGAATTCAGTAGAGCTTTGCCAGCAGCCACCACAAAGTTCTCAAGGTTGGGATCCTTAAGGAGGGAAAGATAGGCATAAGTTTTGCCAGGTGTACGAGGGACGTGAATGGCGTTTTGGTGAGGAGGATCTCGCGACGGTAGCTCGCTCTACTTGCTCTACATTGCTTACAACCCGCGGATACCAAAGTCTTGAAATCTCAAGCATGCTTCTTCTATTTCTTCAGTACTAGGATCGGTGTTCCAATAGACTTGAGCTCACGCACAGCGCACCCACAGCTCGCGCTATATCATCTCGGTGTATTCGGTGGATCTTACACCGAAGCAGTCTTATTTTCCCATAACCACTTTGAATTCTAAGATGCACTTGTGACCATTGAACCTCCAAATTCGACAAGCATGTCTCAATCCACAAGTGTTGCGACCAACGGCACCGAAGACCACCACACCTCACTCCCCACACGGTCATTAGCCCCTGCGACCCAAGCCATCCACGCCGACGACCACCTCAACCGCACCTCTGACGTAGCTCCTCCCCTCCACGTCTCCACCACCTTCCGCTATGCCTCTAACCCCTCCGACCTCGTCCCTGCCAACGAACTCAACGTAAGCCCTCAAAGCCTTCTGACTCCCATCCCCTCCCCTCCCACCTATTCTACCCACCAACCCCACCCCACCCCACCCCACCCCACTAACCACTCCCTCCCCCACCAGCTCGACACCCTCGACGCCCACGTCTACTCCCGCGAAACCGCCCCCACCACCACCCGCCTCGAAACCCTCCTAACCCCGCTCCTGCACGCCCCGGCCATAACCTACTCCTCCGGCCTCGCCGCCCTGCACGCCCTCTACGTCTTCCTCAACCCGCGCCGCGTCGCCATCGGCGCCGGCTACCACGGCTCCCACGGCGTCCTGGGCCTCATGACCAAAGTCTCCGGCCTGCAACTGCTGCCGCTCGACTGCGCCCCCGGCGCGCTGCAGGCCGGGGACGTGGTGCACGTCGAGACGCCGGAGAACCCGACGGGCGAGGCGCGGGACATCGCGGCGTACGCGGCCAAGGCGCACGCGCGCGGGGCGTGGCTGGTGGTGGATAGCACGTTTGGGCCGCCTGGGTTGCAGGAGCCGTTGGGGCTCGGGGCGGACGTGGTGATGCATTCGGGGACGAAGTATTTGGGGGGGCATAGCGATATGCTGTGCGGGGTGCTGGCGTGCCGGAGGGAGGAGTGGGTGAGGGGGTTGCGGGAGGAGAGGACGTATTTGGGGAGTGTGATGGGGGGGATGGAGGCGTGGTTGGGGGTGAGGAGTTTGAGGACGTTGGAGGTGAGGGTGAGGCGGCAGAGCGAGAGTGCGACGAGGTTGGTTGGGTGGTTGGATGGGAGGGTTAGGGAGAGGGGGTGGGGGGGTGTTGTGGAGGGGGTGAGGCATGCGAGTTTGCAGAAGGAGGATTTGGAGGAGGGGTGGTTGAGGAGGCAGATGGGTGGGGGGTTTGGGCCCGTGTTTGCGGTGTGCATGCGGGATGAGGGGATGGCGAGGAGGTTGCCGAGTTGTTTGGAGTTGTTCCAGCATGCGACTAGTTTGGGGGGAGTGGAGAGTTTGGTGGAGTGGAGGGCGATGAGTGACAAGATGGTGGATAGGAGGTTGTTGAGGGTCAGTGTGGGATTGGAGAGTTGGGAGGATTTGAGGGAGGATCTGGAGAGGGGGTTTGGGAAATTGAAGGATGATCTTGGTTGTTGAAAAGACGTGATGAGTTCAACTGTATACATGATACCAAACTCATTTAAAAACTGGCTGATATGTCCGTGCCACGGCTGTTCCCTATGCCCCTTGACTGAGGTACCCAGCGTAAGCGGCAGCAATACCTTGACAGCAATACAGAAACCATGAGGTGCTGGTAGGGTATGCTCCGAGTACCCTCTTCAACTGCTTCTCTCTCACCATCCCATCCGCTTATCCTTTGCCCCGTCTCGAGTAAATGGAGCATATAAAACTGGCACAAATCAAGCACATGTCTGTTTACCTGCAGATCCCCATTCATAATGCACGACTGTTGGAACGGAATAGCATCAACAGCTACATGGTAGCCTTTCGTTCTACTTAGACCCCTAGCCGTTCCGTTGGTCAGAGGAAACTCCTCATAACATAACATATGAACATAGCATATGAACATAGCATATGAACATAGCATATGAACATAGCATATGAACATAGCATATGAACATAGCATATGAACATAGCATATGAACATAGCATATGAACATAGCATATGAACATAGCATATGAACATAAAAGAACAGCACATGGAAGTTCTGGGCACATCTCTTATTGGCTCCATTATCCAGACGGCCATCTTTGCAGCTCTGGTTTCGTCATTTGGGCAAGAATATGGTCAATATCCGTTGGGGATTCCTAGGAACTTATTGAACTAGGATGAGTTCAGATCGATAGTATCTGCAATTTATAGCATTGGATATCTGTATCGAGAGTGAATTGTTTGAGTGGAAGGCTCATAAAAGGGAGAGATTTGTCTGGGATCTTTTCATTGGAGAAGAATCCAAAGTAGATACAATACTAGCTATCAGAAAAGAAAAGATCCTATCCTGGAAAGCATCCTCCAAGCTCAAGGTGGATGTCTTCCACCTAGAATGTGATGCACTGTTCTAGTAGCCCGAATTACCGGTGTTTCTTCCGTGTTATGGAGGTATAGGAGAGAAATTAGGTCGGAGCTAAGAAGCTGACGGTATCCAGAACCTATCTGATCTCAGTGGAAACGGAAGTATCACGACGTAGCAAATGAATCTATCAAGCAAGTGGCATAACAACATAACAGACGAAATGAGAGGCAAGGCAAGGGAAGTAGAAGGTTAACCTGCTCTTCTCGGACGATCGAGATTTGCACCTTCAGCAATGCCACATAAACAGATCAGCTCCAAAGACTGGTATAGGCATGAACAGTGTGCCATAGTGATAGACTAGATAACCCATACAACCCTCCAGTACAAATGTTGATCTTAGAGCATGTTCTGGCATGTGCTTTGGGGTCTTTTCTGAGAGATTGCCCTCCGATGAAGCTATAACCACTCTAAACTCACTTTTCGGCGGTGGAGAGCGCCAATAAGTGAGCGCCTTCTGAAAGAATAGAAGGAATGGAAACTCTGCAGCCATCACTGAGGCTATAAACCCTACCTGAGCATGCATCTTCTTCTTCCTCCTCCTCCCCTTCTTCTACACCACAAACGACAACCACCGGCTGTCATTGTGCTATCTAGATAGCGGGCTCCTTTGCATGCTTCACAAAACTTGACTTGCCACTTCAAGGTTTAAAACCTGCAATAGCTGTGGCTGTAGACAACATCAAAGGCCCCGGTCGCGAAGCAGGGTAGGTCGTTAGACTTCTCGCAACACAAATACAAACGATCACCAAATACGACATTTTATCTTTTTTCCTCGTCATTGCGGCATTCAAATCCCTTCAGGTCAGCATCAAAGACTTCTAACAGCCATCTTGTTGCATTCAGTAAAAAGGTCAAAATGGCAATCCCAAACCCTCGTCCTTTCAATGAGGCAGAACACCCACCAAAACTTGCTCCTGGCATCGGTGTCAAGGAAGCTATTGCTTGTTATCCTCCTCGTCTTGAGAACATAGAGATACTTGGCTATGTCGACGACGCCAGCAACATTGGCTATTCTCGAGACATTGGACGCTCTGCTATTTTGAAAGGCCGTGTGTATTACATGTTCGGCGACACATTCTGCAAGAATAAGAAAGGAGAGTTTATTGGCGTGCAAAGCACCACATCTGCTTTCGTCCTTGACAAATCTCAACCATTGAGCAGCACCTACCTCACCTGGCAGGAAGACGGATTGGTGGACAACTTCGTTCCTTTGACTGAAGCGGAACATCGTCTAGAGAAGATCGTTTGGAACGATAATACTCGTCCAAGAGTGACTTTGTGGGCATTTGGAGGGATGGTAGAGACTTTAGGCGCTGGGTGGCTTTGGTACCAGAAGGGGGTTATCTATGAGGAACAAGGCAAAGAAGAGAACAAGTACCACGGGACTGGCATCGCGCGTGTAGAGGCTGACGATCGCGGGCGTCTTACAATCCACCGTTCCTGGCCAGAGATGTTTAACGTGGATGAGCCTCGCGTCGGAACCTTTTCGTCCATTGTTGAGGGGGACTTTGTCTATCTGTGGGGTGACCATGGCGCAGGTTACGGAGATGGCATTATTCTCAGCCGCGTCCACAAAGATTCGCTCCAGAACAAGGACTGCTACACGTACTGGAACGGTGATAGCTATGTCGCAGATTGGAGGGCAGCAGAACCCGTCTTCGGAAAAATGCAGTCAGGCGCCATCATCAAGACTCGTCTGTTTGGAGAGGAGAAACCATGGGTTTTCGTCGGATGCACGGCCTGGGGCGACAGCAAGCTGATGCTGGGAGCTTCTGCGACTTTAGAAGGACCTTTTGACGAAAAAGCCATCTGTACGGCACAAGGCATCGACTATCCAGACACAATCATGTACTGCATGTATCCGCACACTTGGGCGCTGGACGTGACGAAGGGTGAACTCTTGGTGACGTGGAGCGAGCAGTGGCCGGGCGGAGTTGTCGGTGCGAAGATTGGTTTGGTGCTGGAGGAGCGTTGACTGATCTTGTTCCGTAGGGAGTGGACGTGTAATTGCGGCAAAGGTCACATTGGCCATGAATGCCGTGAGGATGTTCGCAAGAATCCCACTACAAGACTACTTGAGTAAGTAGACACCTAGCCAAACCACCTCAGATTCTTCTCGATGCAAGACCAAGAACAAGTTCCATTGACTATTGGTTCACATACAGAAGCGACCCAGGAGGCCATCGTCCCAACGGTGGAGGACTATTGCAGGAGGCACCTCTACCGAGGCATCGGCCTCCGGTTGGAGGGGCGGTTCGTGGCTCCGGGGTTTGCCCCACCACCGGACGTCATGGCACGTCACCTCCGGGTGGAGGTACGGATATCCGGAGCCCTTCTACTCCATACGCAGCAAGTCGGCTTTCTAACTGTGGATGACAGACCTCCGGCCCCTCGGAGCTCTACGAGGCCATCTCGGTGGTCGAGCAGCAACTTGCCGGTCTGGAGGAGGCGGGGGGGCGAGGGCGAGGTAAGCACACTCCGTTTCAATTCGGCCTGCAGCCATCTAACTTTTCTGTTTCTAGTGGGAGATATGGCAGGAGGCCGACAAGGCGGCGTGGCTCGGTTTTTCTCTCGCGTTTTTCGCCGTTAAGGAGAATGAATACCTCGTTGTTTCGTTGTTTCGTTGTTGCGTCAATACGACGCGTTGATGATGACTTGACTCTTCTACTGCTCGACTGCTTGATTGCGTGACTGCGTGACTGCTTGATTGCTTGACTACTCATGGGCTTGAGCCTCTGACCCAGGTGACGAAGTGAAATACCAAGGACCAAGGACCAAGGACAGATTCCGTGAAGGCTGAACAATTCAAACGTTCCAGCATCGACTGACAACAATGGAATGAATGAAAGATCACTGAGCAAAACCTGTTCTACATCTGTAAGGATGTTGCAAAGCTGGAAATTGTAAGGCTGCGATTTGTCAGCCGCAGTTCGCGCTAGTATGTACTTCCGTAGTTTGCTTTGACTCTGCTCAGCAATAACTGAGTTGAACTTTCCCTTACCTTGCATCAGAAGTGCCCTCGAGTACATAGACTGATCCTCACTACCACATCTACCGTCCACCATGGCAAACTACCTCGCCTCCATCTTTGGCACAGAACAAGACAAGGCTAGCAAACTTCAATTCGCAGCCTCCAAGCACCAAAGCTAACATAGTCCCCAAGGTCAACTGCTCATTCTACTATAAAATCGGTGCCTGCCGCCACGGCGATCGCTGTTCGCGGAAACATGTCAAACCTTCCTACTCACAAACCATCCTCCTCCCCAACCTTTATCAGAACCCCGCCTACGACCCCAAAAATAAGATGAACCCCAGCCAACTACAAAACCACTTTGACGCTTTCTACGAGGACTTCTGGTGCGAGATGTGCAAGTATGGGGAGCCAGAGGAGGTTGTAGTCTGCGACAACAACAACGACCGTAAGCTGAACCCCTTCTCCATTTCCCATAACCCAGCTAATATCATGAAAGATCTCATCGGCAACGTCTACGCGCGCTTCAAGTACGAAGACTCCGCCCAACAAGCCTGCGACGCCCTTAATAGCCGCTGGTACGCCGCGCGCCCAATCTACTGCGAGCTTTCCCCCGTCACCGATTTTCGAGAAGCGTGCTGTCGTCTAAATAGTGGGGAAGGCTGTGTCAGAGGAGGGTTTTGCAATTTCATCCATAGGAAGGAGCCGAGTGCGGAGCTGGAGAGGGAGTTGGAGCTGGGAACGAAGAAGTGGTTGAGGATGAGAGGGCATGATCAAAGGAGTATGAGCCGGAGTCCGAGTCCGGAGCCGACGAGGAAGAGGTATTGAGCGGTGGGGCATTGATGGGTGGATGTTTGTGGCGGTTGCATGCCGTTGAAGATATGAAGGCGGAGTCCGCAGGCTCGCAGAATTCGAGTCTTGGAATACCATGGGAAAAGCGTGGCGTTTAGCTATGGCGCATCATCAAAGTTGAAAGCAATGTCTGTAGGATCTCTGTATGATATGGCATTCGGCGAAATTTTGAAAATCTTACATCAACATTTCATTTACCGGTGATCCTTAATATGTCTAATATCTATGCCACATTCCTCAACTAATTGCTCAACCATCAATATCCCGCATCCTCTTAAACCTTCCACCGTCAAACCAGCGCTCCATCGAGCGAGCATCTACCACCACCAGCAATCATCCACCAACCCCCTCCCCATCCCTCAAGGAAACGACACCCTCTCCCCATGCGCAAACCACCCATGCCTACCCAACCACACCACCAGCAGCACAAGCCCCGCCACCACCGCCGCAAACAACAGTATCGACGCGCATAAGACCCAGCGGTTTCGTTTGCGCTTCTTCGATTGCCGGACGAGCCATGAATCTCTGGTTATGTGTCAGCCTCGGGTAGAGGGGGGGAGGGGGGAAAGGTTTTGTGAGGAGAAATGGGAGGAGGGCATACGAGTGCTTCAGATCCGGGCTCGGGGAGGCTGCGGCTTCCTCGAGGTGGACGGCGACGGAGAAGCGTTTCCAGAAGAGCGGGTCTTGGATGACGACCATGATGTTGTGGCGGCGACGCCAAGGATCGCCAGCGAGCGCAGCTCAGGGAAGGGGTGGAAGGGGTTATGGGCATCTGCTGGCGGATGCTTCGCAGTGTAAGATTTGCGGTGGGGATTTTCAACTGAAGCCCCGGGTGGTTTCTTTTGGTGGGGTGCGCGTGCAGTCTGATTTGAAGAAGCAAACAGGGGAAGGAGAGCGACTCGCGAACTTGTAATATGCAATTTGAGGGTAAAGACAGGAAGGCACTGCTCCGCAGTTTGAAAGAGCGAAAAAACGACGAAGATGGAAGCCGGTTCAGTCAAAGGAAAGTCGCATGGTTCGTAAGATTCGTGAGTAACATACAGAGAAACAAAAAATCCCGCTACAGAATCCTGGAATCAAAAGAGATTACGCTCCTGCGAAGAAGCATGAGATCTCATCACCCAATACGCGATGAGTTATCGATATTGTTCTCCATTTGGCGACGGCCGTCTAATTGGGCCGTTGGAATTATCGTCGTGATATGCGAGTGATTATTTGATTCGGGCCAATAGAGTTCATTTCGCACCCCCTGCACTCGTACGTAATTCGTAAAAACAGCAAGTTGTTACTAAAATCCTTAGTAGATTTTAGTGACTTTTAGTACGCCTGGATGAAATCCACTTGTGCTCGACTAGCACATCTGACCAAATAGAATACGTTAGCGAGCCCCAAATATGCTCGCCCTCTGAGCAAATTTTAGCGTCCGCACATACAAAAAGCTGCCACGCTTTAATAATCGAGCTTTCGCTCTAAAGCCGTATTTGGAAAGATTATTAATTACACGCGTACTGAACGCGACTAATAGTCTGACTAACTGATTCTGTTTTAAACCTGCATATGCTCAGTGTTCTAGTGTGCGGAATGACTCTAATTGATTGATGGATGTTATCGATTGGGAGGAATATGCACGAAATAGATTTGGGCTAGTGGTTTCACGGAAACGGTTTGCGGCAGGGGCTTGAAATTAGGTGGGCGGGTTGCGGGTTTTGGCGTTTAGGTTTGCTATCGGTGTACTGATGTCTATGAAAATTGACACTTCCTTTCCAACGCCAGGACGCTGTGTCCAGCGAATGTATTCTCTCTTGGGGATTCGCTTTCTCTCTTTCCCAAATTCTCGTGATACTCGTTATTTCGATTATGGTTGTCAAAGATAGATTCGAATGCTGCTGCTTCGTGCTGCTGATCTTCATGGTCTATGCTCTCTATATCTTCTTCATCGTTTAGCTTTCCACGTCCATCTTCTGAGCATTGGGAACCTTCTTTACTCTCGTCGTCAATGGTATCTGCATCGGAGAATTCTACGGCTCCGGAAGGCCCTATATCCAAAGATTAGTTCGCCATAGTGCACAGGGAGATAACGCTGACCTCTCAGTGCGCGATAATACATATACCAATAGCTTTCAATCCACTCAACATTGACCCAATTCTGGTGACCCATATAACTCTGGAGCCCTTCGAACAACCTCGCACCATCCGAATCCATGGCAATCGCTAATGGACTCTCCTCGCCAGTGAGCCTCTCAGCGTTCGCGATCATATTCAGAAATTTCTCAAACACGATGGTGCCTTCAGCAACTACTTTCCGTGCCATCGGTTTTTTCGTGACTAGACCCGGCCTGAGAATGATCATGTCACTGAAGTCCGGATATTGTGCTACAACGTGTACAGGCGCTGCTTTCACTGTGTCGCAATCTATCATGCCAACGATCTTGAAGGTCTCATCAAGGAGTATGTTATGGAAGCCAATGTCAGTATTCGTAAGAGAAAATGGACCATGGTCGGCAGCACAATCAGTTAAGATGTCCATCATCTGGTTGAAGAGAGAGGGAAGATGAAGTCCAGCGTCGCGCTTGGCATCCAAGTTTGTTGAAAAGTAACCGTTAGCATAGAATTGAAAGCGGTGTTTACTGACAGCATTATAGTAATCTCGAGCAGTATGATAGGGTCCGCCACCAGTCTCGATATCTCGCCCAATCTCGAATTCTCCGGTTTCGTTGATAGAGAGCGCACCAATCCGATCAAATTTATGGGTCGCAAGATTCACCACCATGTCTGCCAGCTGTTTCAGAACATGCAGAGACTGGTCGTTGTTTAAACAACAGTCGTCTGCTGTCGTACCGTGGATGTAGTCGAGTAGCATGTAGGGAGGTCCAATCTCGGCCGTGCGATGGGCGCTGAACCCATGAACTTTTGGTACAGGGATTTCCGTGTTTTGACTGAAGCTTTTAGACACTTCTCCTTATGTACTAACATGCTTAAGCCACACTCACCTAAGGAACTTGTAGGTGGCGATTTGACTGTTCATTTGATCTTCTAAACTTGCAGCCATTCGATCGTCGCCATCCTCAAGCGAGACACGAGCGACCCATTTCACGTCATCCTCAAACTTCACTAGTCTGACCAAGTTCTGCGTTCCAAAACTAAACTTCTGGCTTATCGTGCAGTTGATACCTCCTCGTAATTTTGAACAGTCCGCGAGAAGATATTCCCATTGTGTTTCATTCATGCAGCGCCATACTCTTGCACTGACGGCCAACGACACACCGTCCTCCAGAAGCTCAGCACCAAGCCATGCGTCGCTGCCGATTGACATAACAGCTTTTTCTTGTTTTCTAGATCAAGGAACGCCAGTGGTAGCTGATGGAAGATGGCAAGTCATGCGCCAATACAGACTTGAAAGGAGCAGGAGTAGGTATGGAAGACGTGAGCTACTCGTGGCAATTCTCGATATTGAATTGTTGAAGAATTTACAGGTTCCTGATTGAGGAGTTTTCATGGAAGAGGATGTTTGCTTTTACACGTTGTCCATGTTGTTTTATTCACAATCAACCATTCACGCAATTTTTTGACTTTAGAAGAATTACCCACCCGTGATCTCTTGAAAATCACTACACTTCTCGAGTCATCGTACTTCATGTTAATTGTTGCTTATAAAGTCATTTATAAGGACCAGAAAGTCTCGCCTTCGTATCCTTTCTCTCCTTTCAATATCCATCAATAACGACACCCTCGAGCGCCAGAACACCACCACTAACTGTGCCGACTTCATCATCGTATTACTTCCTAAATAACCTAGTCACTAGATTCTACGGTGTAGGTTTCTTACTTCGAGTGCGCTCATGGAAAAATAGAAGGGTTGACGATCATAGAAAACCATTCCACCTTTACCGAGATGACCTACAGAGTCGACTGCGGAAAATGTTTCCAAAAGGTGTCAGTAGGCCACATTTGCGCTGGATGCGGCATCAGAGCGCCGAATCGTCCACAGGATGTCAAGGGTGCCAATCTCGTGGCCCAAACACAACACCCAAAGCCAGGACCTAAGGGCGAAGGCGGTAAGAAGACGTAACCGTCTAAGAGTCACTACACTCTCAAAAAATCCTTGATAACGGTGAGCGACATCGCTGCTTAGATAGGCGCTCAAGTCGATACTAACGGGATCAGTACAGATGTTGGCAATTCTCCAACATTCGAAACGAGGTAGTGAGGGGGTAGGAGACATGTTATACGACGATGAGAGAGATATTCTAGCTTGCAGTATTTAAATACCAAGGGAGGATTGAACAGGTAGAGATAGTCTTGATAATAGCTCATCATACAAACCAGATATCCCACACATCCATGACTTAATGTGTTGACTGATGAGATGTATCGGGAAGTATACCAAGGCTTAACTTGAAGTATCAAGAACATTGATTAAACCCTCGTTAGAAATCCATCCAGAAAAGCCTTTCCATGGCGCTGTATAAAAGAAAAGGGGTTCGTCAAATTCTGTGGAATGATGCCTTGACGTGCCGATACACCCTGCCGCAACGGAGATATTCTATACCACCGAAAGCTTAAATTTTGCGGAAAACCGTGCTGAATACTTTTGAATCCCAAATTCCAGTCGCAACCACACAGCTCAGAATGGTAACAGAAACCCTTCCTTACTGGCTTGTGAATGTTCCGAAAGACCAATGGCGGAAGGAATGCCCTGAGTTCTTAAAGAGCATAGGTCCCAGAGACCAGCAGATGATCAGCACACCAGAAAGTCAATTCCACCGCCTAACATGGCCAGAGGTACAGGATATCATAGGTGCGAAAACCGGCAACTTGTAGTCGAATTTTTTTATTGACTTTGTAAAGATACCAACCGAATCAACCTCTTCCACCGTACCCCTTTGGACCATCGAAACTATCTCAACTATGTGTTCAGGCTCAAAAGAGAATATGGATCAGTCATGAATTTTGTAGTGAAGAAGCGATTGCAGTGAATCGATCTTACGCCAACAAATGCGAGACCCTTCAGTGATCCATGTACTGGCGACGTGCTCTTGAAATTGGGTGTTTTCCACTGACAAATATTTGTTCAGCGGACATGAAGATCATATACAATGACTGGCCTTACGGTATCGACGAGAAAATAGTGCATCTAGTGGTCTGGACGAAATTTGATTTAGAAGATGACCCGGCAACGGATGACTTGACACCTAGGATGAGAAAAGAAATCAATCGATTTGTGGATGAGACATTTTGCAAGAGAGTTCCCGCCCATAACGTAAGAAGCTCTTCTGATATTTAACCTCATGATAGGTTCTGATTGGTAATGAGTGCTATATAGGTTATCTGGTTTAAGAATTGGAAGTCCCTCAAATCGATACACGCAGTGGAACACTTCCATGTTATGCTGTATAACCCGGACATGAAATTCATCGAGGAGATAACAAGTGGCGATATACCAGCATATCAGAAGGTATGAGAATAATAATTTGGAAATGGGGGACTTGGTCATAGATTTTTAGTATAGTGCGATGCTTGAGTTCTCCAGTATAGATCCTGTTTGTTTGTAGCCTGCTTCAATCGATTAAACGGCGAAAAGGACTCTGGGTCTTTTATCAGACGAAGAGTTTCTCGATTGATCATACCTCAGTCATCTACAGAAAGCGGATGTTCTGATGGTAGTTTTGTTTCAGCCGACTTGTAACGAATCTCTTCGAACACCTATATATTCTTTTCGCAACCTGTTCAGACTGACTGTCAAACGCTAATCAGTCTTGAAGATTACAGTTTTTGTGAGCAATACCGACGGCTTCCACTGCTTGCAGATTTCTAGTCCTCTTTACCGCCAAGAGCACATGCCGCCTTGACAATGATCCCTGCAATGTGACCTGCGTCACACCTGACGGAGACTTCTGTTTGTTGGAAGCCTAGCATGATTTTACTGTCATGCCTCATCCTTCATTCGGAAATGGCTAACTAAAGAACCGATACAGCCTCTCTTCATCTACACACTTAGCCCAACCGTATTCTGGCAACTTCCACAGTTCGCGGAATTAGCATACATTCCAACATGGTCCTCGGCCATGGACATCGGCGTGTTTCGCTGAGCAGTGGGTTATCCTTCTCTAAAGATTGCACAGGGTTTATTGGAGACTTAAGGCCGAGGCTGTGAAAGAAGACAACTGACCATACTCGGGCAATAGAGGGCTCAGCGGACGAATCGAGATCCGACGGTACTATTGGCGACGATGAAACAGGTGCGAATAACAGCGTGGAGGTCCTCTCGAAAGGTCCTTGCTGACAGACAGTACAGTTGTCGAACCAGATCAGGGCAACGGTCAGTGAAGACCGAATCTCCTGGCTGGAAGCTTTGAATGTACCAGGCCCACTTACTAAGTGCCTTGCGCGGCCTTTAGTACTTTCACATATCATTTCTCAATTACGCCCGGGCGCGGACCTAAGCAGAGTCGTACTCCCCACGTTCATTCTAGAGCCAAGGTCCATGCTAGAAAGGATCACCAAGTATGAGTCGATCCTGCCATCGGGACAGCCGAGCTGACGGCCTTGACACCTAGCTTCATGGCACACCCAGAAACCCTGCTTCCTATGCCAGATATCGAGGATCCTGTTCAACGATTCGTTTCGGTAGTCAAGTTCTACCTAAGTGGATGGCACATTAAACCACCGTGATTGATCCCAGCCAATGTTAGAATCCTTCCATAAGGATGTGCGGGCTAAACGGTTTACAGAGGCGTCAAGAAACCCCTGAATCCGATACTCGGTGAGACATTTACATGCTACTGGGAATATCCGGACAATACTCGAGGGTACTACATATCCGAACAAACATCTCATCACCCGCCGAAGTCGAGTTATTTCTACATGGTACCGGAGCATAACATCAGGATAGATGGCACGTTGAAGCCGCGAAGCAAGTTCTTAGGCAATTCAGCAGCCAGCATGATGGAGGGTATAGGGATCCTGCGATTCATGAACCGCGGCAAGACTCGAGGCGGAGAGAAATAGTGTGTACTTCACAAAGTCGGACTTGAGTTGAGCAAACGATGAGTTGCTAACATAGTCTGTTGCCCATAGCATCCTTACACAGCCCAACATGTACGCACGTGGTATTTTATTCGGCAAGATGAAGTATGAGTTGGGAGACCACAGCTTCATTCGATGTCCAGAACACAACCTCGTGGCCGATATTGAGTTTAAGACGAAGGGCTACTTTGGTGGGACTTACAATGCCATAAGCGGAGTAATCAGAAATGAGAAGACTGGGGAAACATTGTTTGAGCTCTCGGGGATGTGGAGTGGAGAGATGACCTTGAAGAACGTCGCGGTGGGCTTGGATTCAGGATGTGTTAGTATGGGGCAAGGCTAACAGATGGAACAGACTGGTCAGAAGGAGCTTCTTTTCAATGCGACAAACGCTAGACATACACCGCCAATGGTCAGACCCCTTGAGGAGCAAGGGGATCGTGAATCACAAAAGCTATGGTACAAGACTGTGCTAGCGATTAAAGATCGAAATCACGAACTTGCCACCGATGAGAAAACTAAGATCGAGGATATGCAAAGAGACGAAGCCGCGAGAAGGCAGGAAGACGGCGTTGATTGGCAACCACGGTTCTTTAGGAGGGTGCGTGGCGGCCCTGGAGGTCCTGATGAGGGAGAAGAAGATCTCGACTGGATACTCAATACGGACATGTACGTGGCGAGAAGACTTCTTACCTGGATAATGCGACTTACTCACTCAGCAGTGACGGTCCCACCCCCGAAGCCAAGACCCAGCAAATCCTCGCGATTATCCCAATAATACAAGGTCAAAAGCCAGCGCAAAAATTCAACATTCCCCCCGAACATCAACAGCCGCCTCAACAGCCGCCTCAACAATACTCAAACTCGTCGCAAGCAGGGGGCAATGACCTCATTGACTTTGGGCAAGGAGTACCTTCAACCACACCCGCCCCTCATCAACAAGTTCCGCAGCAACAATTTCCTCAACAGCAACAGTTTCCTCAGCAACATTACATACACCAAGAGACCGCACCTCAAGGCCTACAGGAGCAAGATCTCTCCCAGCAACACTACTTGCCCCAAGAGACAGTACCTCAAGGCCTACAGCAGCCACTAGAACCAGCCATGGGACAGCCTGTCCACCGCGTGGATACGGCCACCCATGAACTCGATGAATTCGTTGACGCTGAGGATGGTAGGTGAGAGATGAAAGCGTGAGCCAAGGTAGGTTGAACGAAGTACAATAAAGCGATGTCAATGAGGCATTGACAGCTGTTGTGGCATTTTCTGATCACCTTTTAGCAGTAGCAATTTTTGAAGGGTAACATGCATAGAGAGGTTACTTTTGAACTATTATGCACGTTTTGTGGCTCGGAGATTCGAAATCTTCAAGTCCCGGTCGACGAAATGATGGTGAAATATGTGGTTGAAAATCGATGCTACTGTTTCTATTCCTTCTGGTGGTCCTCAGCAAAAGCATCTTTCTCGGCTATCTTACAAGGAACCAGCTTTTTCAAACCCGGAACTTCTTCCTCGCTTTCCGCTCACAATCTTTCCAAAACCCTACCCCAACATAACCCCAAAAATCATCCCACTCCTCCTACTCTGCCCATCTCCCCCTCTTTCCCCCCGCGTTCAACAAGCCCCTCACATCTTCCCCCTACACTCCTCACAAAACCACGCCCCGACCGGCTCCTTCGTCATCCCCACGCAACTCCAATGAAACCACTCATACGGACACTCCTCATTATCGCACGCCACCATATTTCCGTAGCTCACGCTCTGACAAGTGCAGTACTTCCTCTCATCATCCCCTTCCGCGTCCTCCGCCCCTCCCTCCCCCTCATTCGCCCCACCGTCCTCCATGTCCTCGTCCGCGCCTGAGACGACAGACTCATTCTCATCGGCTGTGTCGCTGGCGCTGGGTTTGCCGGTTTTTTGCTTGGTGGCGTGGCGCCGCCGTGACGTGGAGTGCAGGCGTTTGGCGGGGTTGAGGGAGCCGATGCGGGCGTGGGGGGGGCCTTTGCGGAGGGGATTTTTGGAGGCGGGGCGTGGGCCCGCGGAGCTGCCGCGCGAGGTGCTGGCGTTCGTGGGTTTAGGGGTGCCCGGACCGAGGGAGGATTGCCGGATTGGGGCGGTGGAAAGGTGCGTGTGTGCTGGGTTGAGGCGGCGGCGCTTGTTGGTGTCTATGCTTGGGGAGCGGGTTGCGTTTGCTGGGCGATTGGGCGCGGCGGTGGTAGGGACGGCGGAGGCGGGGATGGAGGAGGTGGTGGTTATGGGGGAAGGTTGGCGGGGTTGGACGCCGAGGCGAGTGAGAGGGTTGGCGCTGTTGGTGGCGATGGTGGTGGAGGGGCCGATGGGGTTGGTGGAGAGGGGGTGCAGGGGGGTAGAGGCGCCGGTGGTGGTGGCGGAGAGGGGGGGGAGGCGGGTGTGCAGGGAGGAGTTTGTGAGGAGGGAGGGAAGTTGCGGGTCGATGGAGATGGAGCCTTCGTTTTGGAGGTCGCGGATTTTGCGGTCGAGGCGTTTGATTTGGCGGTCGAGCTGGGGACTTGTGAGTCTCTGAAGGTTCTCGAAAATCATATACGGGTATGTAAGCTTACGAGTGAAGCGGCTTTTTCACTTAGGGCAACTTTTTCGTCTTGGATGGCTTGAGCTTTGTCAAAGTTGGAAAGAATGGCTTTGCAGTAGACTTCCTCTTTGGGGTTCGGTTGACCGGCGCCGTTCGCTTTCAAGAACTTTTGGATGCTGCTGTCACGGGCGTTGGCTGCGGTGCGGCAGTCTTGAACCACTCGGTCTTTGGCCTGGATTTCCTCCATCAAGTGGGTGATCTCTGCGGGTAGGTTGGCGACTAGAAGGTGGCCTTCAGCTTTGAATCAAGTCTTGTTTTTTCGGAGACCTTACCGTTCTGCACAAATTCTTCCAATACAGACGCTGCGTCCTCAGCCATAGCCATCTTAACTAGTTTTTATTAATCGGAAACGGAAACAAAATTTTAGTTGACAATGAGGGATTTACTATCCGTTTGGTTGAAACTATATACTCCCGACTGGAGAGAGAGGAAAGAACTGTAGGCACGATGGAAGTGTTTCGAAAAAGGAGAAAGGAAAAAGTTGATTATGAGACGGGGGAATCTGAGTACTCAGAAACCGTAAAGTATGGTTGCTGCATGTACTTGTTTCAATACGAGATGGTGAAAATCGCCGTCCTGTGTTAACCCCAATGAGAATCCGGGACGGAGGATGTAGCAATTTGTAGATTCAGTACTGCGAGAAACGCTTCTGTGAACGACTTGTGTATTAAATGTGAATTTTTCGTCGATTCTATTCGCCCTCTACATTTTTACGCCAAGGCTGACGTGGCAAACGCGCTTATGGCGTCTCTAGACATTCTGGCCTAACCCAATCGGACTGATTAAGAGACGAATATATCCTTAACATTTGGCCACAAAATATAAATTTTCAATTCTCAAACCACACATAGCAATTCCCTAGGAAGAAAAAAGAAGAAACCATACGTAATCATCTATTATGAGGATACGGGTCTGGTTGGACTCATGAAGATGTGAACGTTATCTTGACCAGTAAAGCTTGGGGAACGTGAACGAGCGGCGCCATGGCAAGGACGGCAATAGTACAAGATTATAGGCATCCTCAACCGGGAACATCATCAACTCTAAGTGTTGATGAAAAGATCCAACGTGAAATACTCAATAATGGGATTGAAAAGCCAAAAGGCTACACCGTCTCCTACCATGCAAATCCGGAGGTTGAAAAGATGCATTTTGGCCAGAAGCATCCTATGAAACCATGGCGGCTTACCCTAACCAACAAGATTGTCATGGCGTATGGTATGCATGAAGCAATGGACTTCTACTTGTCAAGAGCTGCTACAAACCAAGAGTTGGCTGAATTTCACAAGAATGAGTACATTGAATTCTTGCAAAGGTAAGTTTTCTTTATCTGGATAGTTATAGTCTAATAAACTAAACGGATATTAGGGTAACACCAAACGATATGCTCTCTCCTGAAGCATACAGTGAAAGCTTCCAATATAACATGGGCGACGACTGTCCCATCTTTGACGGCCTCTATAACTACTGCTCCCTCTACGCCGGCGCCTCCCTAGACGCTGCCCGCAAATTAACAAACAATCAAGCCGATATCGCCATCAACTGGTCCGGTGGTCTGCACCATGCCAAAAAATCTGAAGCGTCCGGCTTCTGCTACATCAACGACATTGTCCTAGCCATCCTCCAGCTCCTTCTCCATCACCCCCGCGTCCTCTACATCGACATCGACGTCCACCACGGTGACGGCGTCGAGCAAGCTTTTTGGTCCACCGACCGAGTATTGACCCTCTCCTTCCACAAATACGAAAAAGACGTCTTCTTCCCCGGCACCGGCGGCATCGAGGACACTGGCCCTCTGCACAATTCTAACCCGGGCGCCCACCACTCGCTCAACGTCCCTCTGCTAAACGGCATCGACGACGACTCCTACACACGCCTCTTCGACAAAATCGTCCCCGCCTGTGTCGCCACCTACAACCCCACCGCCATCGTCCTCCAGTGCGGCGCCGACTCCCTCGGCGGCGATCGCCTCGGCTGCTTCAACCTCAACATCCGGGCCCACGGCGCCTGCGTCGCCACTGTCAAGAAATTCAACCTCCCTCTCCTCGTTCTCGGCGGCGGCGGCTACACCCCGCGCAACGTCGCGCGCCTTTGGGCCTACGAAACCAGCGTCTGCATCGGCGCCGCTGAAACCCTCCACCCTTCCCTACCAGCGCACACACCCTTCCTAAACCATTTCGACCCCGACCGCAGCCTGTTCCCCGAGCTGGCGAATCTTGGGAGGTACGATAACAAGAACAGCGAGAAATACCTGCAGCGCATTACGGAGAGTGTGATGGAGCAGCTGAGGCATATCCGGGGGAGTCCGAGCGTGGAGTTGCAGCATATTCCGCCGGATTTGGGGGCGGTGAGGGAGGAGGTGGATAGGGAGTTGCAGGAGGAGAGGGAGCGCGGGGAGAAGTTCAGGAAGAGTAGGGAGAGGGGGGCTGGTGGGAGAGGAGAGTTGAGTCGGTAAGCGAAACCTGACCCCGCGGGTTGGGGGGGGATCATGTCATTTGTGAGCGTGGCGTTGGGGGGTTTAAGGAGGGCTAGGATACCCGGAGTCTTTGCCAATTGGACAAATCGACATGTCTTTTAGATTCGTCTTGTGTCGTTTAATCACCCACTTCCAATTCCTCCGCCGCCAACCACTCACCCCACCATCCCCATCTGATCACCTCAAAATCCCAACCCACAACTCGTACGGCTCGAAGCTTTCCAGAAGGGGTGAGTGGGCATGATCTGGGTGTGAGGGCGGGTAGATGGCCGGGTGGAGAGATGGAGTGGAACTACAAGTTCATCTTCTGTGCGAGCGCTTTATATTGATGACAAGGATTAAATTTGCTGAAGAATTGAGGCGAGCAGCTACCTGAACGTAGAATGATAGAAGTGAGGTTCCATGGCATCGAAATGAACAAAGACATTAACGCTATACCCCTGGGACAAATATTACCTGAACACGCCCGAACCCCCATTCCCACCAGACAGAAAATCAAATGGTATCCTCCGCTAGATCCTGCTACCCAAGTACCGTTCCTTTTATCGAACTCCGCAAGCTGGACCAAAACTGTATATACCAGGCACTAACCCCTATCTCCAATTCATCCCCTCAGTAGCATACCTCCTCCCCCCCACCCCCCTCAATGGACTCCTCATCCCTCCCCTGCCCCTCTCACCCTCCACATCACCTTCTCGCCTCCTCTCTACCAATCTCATTCCCCGTTCCTCAGGCGTCCCGGGCACGCTCCTTGGAAGTTCGAAAAGCGTGTCCACATCTCTCCATCTCACGTTTAAACCCCTCGCATTACCTCTCGGTGGCCGGGGGTGCTGTGCAGGGAAGTAGCTGTTTGATGTGTTTTGGTGTTGGAGGTGGTGGGAGGGGGAGTTGGGGGTCGAATGGCGGCGTTCAGTTATTTGTGCGGGTGGAGGGTGGAGGTGTGCGGAAGAGTGGTGGCGGTGGTGGAGACGGGGAGAGGAGGCGGAGGAGGCGGTTGGGCTTGAAGAGCTTGATGAGGATGAGGATGAGGTTGTGGAGAGAGTGGATGGGGATCTGGGGCGCGGGTGGGGTTGGTGGCGGTGGTGCGAGGAGGAGATGGGTGTGGTGCCGTCGTGGGAGCGGGAGAAGGGGTGGTGGCTGGTTGGGTGGTTGGGGCGGCGGGTTTCGGGGGACCAGGGAGGGTCTTGGGTGGACCATTGTCGCGGTGGACGCGTTGGGGGTGCGCAAGGAGGGATGGGAATAAAGTTTGGTGTGCGAAAGAGGGGGCGCGGGTAGGATTTGGGAACGTGGTCGGTAGGGTCAACAAGAGATTGGGAGTCGAAGGATGAGTCTCTTGGGCTTTCAAGATCTGCGACATGCGCTCCTATGCTAGGCACTCGTAGTCCTGAAGCTTGAGCTTCAAGCATAAGCTTTTCCGAGACCGTGTCATGCCATTCGGTCATCTTCAGGTCGGGTTTACACGGTAGAGCTTCCTTCGGAAGTAGAGTTGGGAAGAGGAGACCATCTGCGGGGTTGACAATCTCAAATCGCTTTACGGCTTCTTGCAGGAAAGGCACGTGCTCCCCAGGTTCCAGCAGCAGTTGGACGGTCTGCCATCTTACAAAGCCTTGCGGTGTCAGCGCCGGGACGGCAGGTGGAGCGTAGGGGTCTTTTTCGGGTTGTAGAGTGTGAAAGCAGCCCATCGACTGGTATATGAAAGACAGGGATGCGGGCGGAGTATCGTTGAAGAGCAGGTCGTAGTTCCCGCCCACAATGCGGTAGAAGGCTGCAAGCTTGGCGGGCGCAAGGCAGTGGACGTCCCATGGTGCGATCTGCTCTTTCTATCGTAAGGAGCTTGTTAGCTCTTGGCGCAAAGGGACAGGAGTTAACAGAGTTCGGGAAAATCTTACTATATAGTTCGCGATGCCAAGTAGTAGCTGCTCGAACACAAGAGTAGGACTCTTGTCCGGCTTGATCAAGTATGGGCCCCAGAAGTCCCCTGTTAAAGACGTGCTGCTCATGATTGTTGTTGTGATTGTCGCTATGTGGGCGGGGGGATCTTCTTGAAGCTTTGACCGCTATTCTTGGGGAGCTAGGTAGATGCTGGCCCAGACTGATGATTGCTGATCGTTCCATAGCAGTAGTAGGATGCAGCGCACCGGGTTTGGTGATACAGCCCATGATCAAGGATTGAGACGAACAGGGTGTACGGAGGGTGACACTTAAAGTCCTACACAACGCTAGGTAAGCGAATGGTCTCAAAACATCATACCCAGCAACATAATAAATGATAGGTGGTGCAAAAGCGATTCAATTTTCTTGATTTTACTATCGTTATAGAGCGCTGATTGAGCTGTATAAATTAAGCTATCCATCTAGAATTTCTGTCGAGGGCGCATTGAGCGCACTGTAACTGTAACTTATCTCGTATGTTTTAATGTTATTAGCGCTGTGCAGGACTTACAGTTAGGGTGCGAAATGTATTAAACATGTTTATTGCCTAACCAGATTAGGTTAGTCAAAAACGTGTTTTAAACATGTTTATTGAAGCATGTTTTAAACACAGGGGTATATATAAATAGCATCAATTGTTTGGGTGCTCCATTGCCACCTCACCGTCGACGATGCTATTCAAAAAATCCTTCAGCACGGTCTGTTGATGTAAATAGTACATTGATTCAGATGAGTCTGCTGACGAGTAGTTCCGGACGCCATTTGACGGTGACAGTATAAGCACTTCACTGCAGGAACGATTCGGTTTGGTAGGATTATGCTCTGAAAGGCATCAGTAACAGCCTGATTGCGAGGTTTGCCACGTTGAGGAGGCATGGCTGGTGGTAGGAAGATAGATCTACTTCATACTCGTATGGAGCAATGGTGACAGCGAGATCAAATCCCCCGAGCTAAACCAGCTGGGTTTAGCTTGCTTATATAATATAAAACCAATAAACATACATGAATAAACCGCTAGTGAGTTTTAAACACGTTTATTGTAGAAGAAACGGTTTTATTCGCTCCCTACTTACAGTGTCACCCTCCGTAGCGTCGTGTGACTATGATGTGAGACCCGAGTTCGCCGAGATTGGGTGTGTAATCTTACAGAGTGCTCAATTCGGACTGTCGACACCAGGAGCATTTGATTACTCTATAGTCGAAGCATCATATAATCAGTAGGAAACACAACGACTGGTAGTATCAGATTTCAAACGACAGCTCTCGTCTAATTGATGAGGCAACCAAGAGCTGCTATCCCAGACTTCTGGGCATTGATTCCTATTCCTAAAGTACAATATCTTAAAATAGATATCAAGCCAAAAGGGTATCCAACAACTCTCTGTCTCCGTCTGTATACAGCTTCTAATACACTCTGATAGCATACACGCCATATACAATCCTATATAAGTCCAACATTGGAAGCCTTGTGGCTAAACGTATAGACAGGTCCCTTTTTCCAGCTTCGTCTCGCTTCCCTTGCATCTTCTGTTGGGCTCTTCTGATCTGTGCTCATCCTTCTGCCATTTTCCAGCTTCTCGTAGTCTTCTTCCTTCGTCTTCTCCGCCCATCTCCAGTCTTCAATGCCCTTTTCTCTAATATGGCGGCTGCTCATAGAGATCTTCCAATTTTCTCTCTTCTTCAAGGTGTCCATTTCTTCGAGAAAGCGCCCGGCTGTTTCCGGATAGAATAGAATAATGAAGGGCAGGCAAAATATATTGAGTTCGAACAGTAACAGAAGAGTACCATAGCTAATGGCCTGGAAGAGGAAAGGCGTGAGCTGTTATACCTTCAATCTTGGAGCTACCCGGCCTACGACGCCATGGCTCTACCCTACGGAAGTCATTCCTCTGAACTTCCGTGCAAGAGTGGATGGAGTGTGGTCAGTTGTCGGCCGGTGTTATCACCATGAACGTCATGGCTGCAACGCCGGCACCGTATGACTTCTGTTTAGTTCTTTTCATCTGGGCAGCCTTGTCTATACCCCTGCGATCAATAAGATCAAGGTCATAGCTAGAGCACCACGGACCAATGTAGCTGCAATCCGCCAGCTCTGAGCTCACAAGTGAATCTCGAAAATCCAGTCACTTACATCGACGGCCAAACCTGTCAAGCATTTAGACAGCAAAAATGACGGAGAACATGTAGCTAATGTCGTTGAATCCCGCCAGGGGTTTACTCATCGTTAGACCAAAGCCAGCGTTTTGGGATAGTTGACTATAGAAAAGCGGTGTTACATCTATTAAAAAGAGGGTGTACCAAAAAAAGTCACCCAAAATAAACAACTATAAATGCAAGAATAACACCCTCTTTCCCACTAATAAAATAGGTACCCATCTTAGCTCAACAAGCTCAACACACAACATCCATTCATTCTCCACTTCGAAGGTCGAAGGTTCGAGTCCTGCATCGTCCATTGCAGGAGCGCCGGAGGAATGGAGGAGATCAGGTTAGCCAGGGCCGCCGCTCAGGAGGTGGCGGGACAGTGACTAGCATCTCGCTGGTGGTATATGACCATCAGCGGGATGTGAACACTTTTGCTAAATTCTTATAGGTTTCCTTTTGATATGGAAGAACATCGACATTGACAGCGGGTAGGTTGGCAGAATATGGATACATAACGTGGGGGAGAATGGTGCATAGTATGCCCACATTCCTATTTCATCAGCAAGGGAAACGGGGGGCTTCCACTCGCTACTTTCGACTCCACACCCTTATTCCTTTGAATGTGTATACAGTGATCACTCCGATAACGACGAGCTTTTGCATGGTCTATAGCCAAATGGCAAGAACGATACGTCACCGCAAGTGCCAAGCATATTCACCTTTAGGCAGATCATAGCCCGGTAATGATTCAAAGTAGAAGTCTTCGATTCAAATTTAACGACCTAATTGATACTTTTCAACTCTCGCTCAACATCTCCCTCTCGGGTAGCCTTGAGGACTCTTCTAGCTTCCTTCTCTCGCCCCGGTCTTCATCAACCAGCGAGGCGATTCAGGGAAGAATTTGATGTCTATCCTGATGATGAGGATGAAGACAATTTGAAGCGCCAGGGAAACACGCCATGCCATCACCTTGTTAAGTTAAAGGTAGCCAAAGAATTCGATCCAAATATGCGAAGGCAAGGCAAGGCCACTGATGTTCTCCAGATAAGTCAGTGATGGTCATAGACACCAAAAAAATGGAGATTCATTACCAAGGACAACTCGATTACCGTAAAGCGCCTCTTGCCGAATGACTGGTAATTTCCGCAGACCACACAGTGATCACGCAGTCAATCGCTCCGACACCGACTCCAGCAACGACTCAAGCGCATCTCGTCCAAGAAGTGCTGTATGCAGAAGCTTGTATTACAGCGCCCAGTAAAGCCTAGCGAGAACCGAACACTACGACCTTGATAACGTCCGCCAGGAAACCAGCGACAAGGGCTCCGATTAGGGGTTTCCCATAGTATTCGGCATCAATACCACCTTCGGCGGCGACATTCCGTGGGTTACCTATTGAGAGATCAGACTTGCCTCTTGGACGAGCTCAGAGGGACGATTACCAGTTACAGCATTGATCCCATTAGTGTCTGACAGCTGGGATTCAGGTTGACTTTCGACATTAGCCCTTTGTTGTATCTGGGCTTTCTCGAACGAAGGCTTCATTGAACAATTTAGTCATTTACAGTACATACATATAGGACACGATGGCAACACCTATACAGAACAGGAAATCAACTTGTTTATCCCAATTATACATATACAAGAATCTCACCAGCAAAAAAATTGACGGCCGTATACATGGCTTTAGAATTTTTCATTCTGGCTTGCGTGTAGCCATCCACAGACCATTTCTCGAATTCCATGGTTTCGGATATTCGAAGTTGTCAACATTTTCCTTCTCCTTGTAGTAGTTGGCCTTTGTGCCGGGCCGGACCACTGCTCTCCTAAATCATATGTCTCTCTGGGCACTGATGCGCGAGACTTATTGTATGCTGTTTGGACCAGAGATTAGGCAGACGATGACTGGAGGTCAAGGCAACCGAAGGCGAGAAAATTTCATCGGATTTCTCTGAGATTTTCTAAACAGAGAGGAATATAAAACAATGTCCGAAGAGCTTCCGCGAAGCAAGAGATTGAAGTGACTTAACAGACAAATTCAAGGTAAAATCATGATATCTTTCGTTTTTGAAGAAGCACCAGGCTGTACAATCTACGATACACCTCCTCCAGCGATATGACGTCTGTTCTGCGATTTTGTGACGCGCGAGGCAGAGTTAGAGTAGAGACGGGAAATATCCTAGGCGACCGCATCCTGGACAGCATGCCATGGGGGCGCCACGGTGGGATCTTCAGTCCCACACCTTGATGGAGGATCTCGAAGGTGGTGATTTACCAATGCTCCAAGTTCGCCAAACGCACCTTTAGCGCCGGCCTCAAACCGCCTCACCAATAAGGTGTAACGAGATAGCTAGGGCATTAAGTCTCATGTTTCTCTTCGTATGTTCATCGCTCATGCTACTGAATTGAGATCAGAAAATCCTATCAGACTGTCAGCTTGATACGCACAGAAAAGATTTCTAATGTCGATGAGGTTCAACAACACTCCCTGGCTTACCGTTTGGCGAACTTGGCCTCTCTATGGCGTAGGTGTAAACGCAACTGAGACATCTAGATATTCATTTTCCACGTCAAGTCCTTAGACCCCAATGTGCTATTTGCAAGCGGACCTTACACTGTCAAGTACTCTCTTACTTCATTTATCCTTTAACTTCTCTCAATATCATATCATCCTCTCAGTATTTTCGCACTCGGTGGATTTGTCGTTACAAACACTTCAAATCTTCCCCTCCCAACCTGCACCCTTCCCCCAAATTTATCCTCGGGATGTATCACACAATTATCTACAACATCTATTGCCGCAAGCGCTGCTTGCCGGGGCGAGAACGAGTCCCTCACCTCCTTCCAGTATGTGTGCCCAGGCTCTCCATACGCCACAACACTAACGGCGCAGCTTCCAGAATCCCACATGGCATCGCTTGGGACATAGCCAGGTAAAGCGACCCATTCTTTTGGTGTATCGGCAGATGCGGTGATCCGAAGGATTCTGAAGATCGCTTGGAAGCAGTCGGGGGCGTAGATCTGGGTCCTACCGGGTGAGTAGTAGAAACAGGTGGAACTGTAGGTGAGATTGGTGTGGTCTTGTGGTTGATTCGAGGACATGTGGGGAGGAACAGCGAGAATTGAAGGCATGAGGGAGGAGGTAAGGAAGAGGAGGACCGTAGTAAACATTATCTGAATGGTGGGGGGGATAGATAGAAAAGATATGGGATGTAATCAGGAGATGCAGTACAGTGAGAAAGAACATAGGAAGCAATCGGAGTTGCGCTTTGGCGCTTCAAGTGCGTGCGCCTTTTCGCTTGTTCGCAAATCGCCTCAACATTAGGTGCGAGCGTAGGCTCGAGATGTTTGTATAGTCTCAGGGTAGGACAGATGGATTCCTGCTTATCAATTTTGGGTCTCTGAGCTTAGATAGGAACGTCAGCACAGATGCAGGGCATGCTTTAATTGATTTAGTATCGTTGACGATTCTTTAGAGAGCCACGGCATCAGACTTCAAGTTCTTCAACCATTTACCTCCTCATCCGAAAGCTCTACACCAACCGTTATAGCGTTGCGGCCATCTGTGAATGTAGGCAGATCAACGTTGCTCTTCAGTATTTGAGTTGTAGTCTACCATTAGTACGGCCATATCTTTGCGTTTAGCCATCTAAATTCTGGAAGACTTTTAATAAGATGCATGGTGTTCTACTATTGCTACCCCTTGGTTTCTTGAAGATTCCAATGCACCTGGGTATCTTGAAAGCAATGATGCGCCGTTCGATAAAACGCAATAGTCGAGTAAGGCTAAGTAGCAGGAGTAAACCAGTACGAATTGTTAGTACTCAAGCCATTCCTGGAAATATTCGCAAGTCCTCGCATTTACCGGTCCACCCTCTTCGCATATATCGAATACTGGACACCGACCACATGGTGCCTCGGTAAGCCCATTCTCGAATTCTTCACCAACTGGACGTATCGATTTGTACCCTTTTCCATTTCCATTTCCATTTCCGATCTTTTCGAGCCGACCATCCCAGCAAAGGACGTCCATCAGTTGCCGCATTTCAGCTTCTTTCATAACTACCCCTGTCGTCAAGTTCGATCCATTAATGGCTTTGGTAATCTGAGGAATGGTAGGATAGCCAGTGTAGCCTGGGGGCATCGGCAAAACATCTCTGCTTGTATCGGTCCTAGTGTTTGTGCCATGAAAGTCTTCATTTCTTAGACTCTCCACTTGTGCTTGTGTCATTTTGCTTTTGTCCTTCTTTCTCTTAGAATCATTCGACGGTGGGTACCACCAGCTTCGTTTGGCGACATAATTTTCTGTCCAATTTGCCACTTGAAGCACGAACTCATCATCGAGAGTACTGTCGGTATAGAAAGGTCCTCCAGTCACATCTTCAGATGCTTGTAGGTGAGCAAGCATGTACATCTTCCGATTCGGATATTTAACAGTTTTGATTTGCTTGATATAGCTCCTAGCTTCAAGACTCTTGAGACATCGTTGCATTACCGTCTGGTGCAGGTTGGTTTTGATTCGAATGATTTTTGTCCACATGCCTTCACGTCCTGAGGACTCGACGTAGGAATAGACCAATGCTTCTTCTGCACTGAGGGATTTGTACCTGGTCGTATTTAGGATACATCAGCCCTATTATCCCACGGTTCTTTTGAAGGACAAGCATACTTGGCAGCGTCGTCCTTCTTGACAACTTTCCAACATGTCCTACCATCTTTGGTCATAAGCTTGAATAAACCCTCCTTCGTGAGCTGCTGAGTGCATATGAGTAACTGGTGGATATCATTATTGGGAATAACCTCGAGAGAAAATAGATCCTGTTGATTGAATACTCTTTCGGCTGGCAAATTGGCACAACGAGCGTACAACGCATTCTTGAGCTCCTTCTGACTTGAGATTGTATTAGGCTCATTTACAGAGGTACCTTCCTCCTTGGTCGTCCCATCCTGGGCTTCTGCCTCATTCGCCATGGCGGCAGGTATCAGCTTCGATTGCTCTGAATCTGGCATCAAACCCTGGGACTTGTAACAATGGAGAAAAGTATCAACTACGAATCCTCGCAGTAGCTGGTGCTTTGAACCTCTCTAAAGAGCAGCGTAGTCGGTCAAGCTGTATGCATGTCATGGAAATCTTTGAAGTTACGCTTGTCAGTTTGTTAGTCGCTCTCTGATGCGGACAATTGTGGGGTTCCTCTGCACAATCTCTAGGGCTGAACAACGTTTGACAGGGGTCAGCTCCAGCGGGTAGGGCTTTCATGATGCTAGGGTGCTAGGCTCTTCTACGAAGTTCTTCACGGTTCGGACATAAACATTTTAAGAACCCCTTCAGCTGCTTTTCACAGTGCACATTTTTTTATTCCTGTTGAAAAGCCCTGCCTTTACTCCAAATTCTAGATCTTAGTAAACGGTTATGGCTGACGCCCTCAAGGCGGAAGGTAACAAGGCATTTGCTGAGAAGAACTTTGACGAAGCAATGTGAGCTTTCTCTCCCAATACCCTTGACGTAGGTGACTTACTCCAGTCAGAGAGAAATTCTCAAAGGCCATTGAACTTGAGCCAAAGAACCACGTCCTATACTCAAACCGATCAGGAGCTTATGCCTCAAAGAAGGAATTCGACAAGGCACTCGAGGATGCAACCAAGACTACAGAACTGAATCCTGATTGGGCTAAGGGCTACGGGCGCAAAGGTGCTGCACTTCACGGGACAGGCGATCTTCGTATGTGACAGTCTCTTCTCAAGCGTGGTATTAATACTAAAAGGTTGTGCTCTAGTTGGTGCGAACGATGCATATGAAGAAGCTCTGAAGCTCGATCCTTCCAATGCACAAGCGAAATCAGGGCTGGCAGCTGTCAAACGTGCTCTCGATGCAGAGTCGAGTGCCGATGGCTTCGGAGGAGGACCAGGCGGAGGTCTAGGCAACATGTTCAGTGATCCTCAGATGTTTCAAAAGCTCGCCAACAACCCCAAGACAGCGTCACTACTAGCAGATCCGTCTTTCATGGCCAAATTGCAGCGACTAAAGCAGAATCCGAACAATATTGGTGAAGAGATGAGGGATCCGAGATTTCTGCAGGTCATGAGCGTGCTGTTAGGAATTGATATGTCATTCGGCGGAGCAGGTGAAGGTTTGGGGGATATGGGAGGCTCTAGAGGACCACAAGAACCAGAGGACGATGTACCCATGTCGGATGCCCCACCTTCATCGGCAGCAAAGCCAACAGCGCCACCAAAGGCCCGCGAGCCTGAGCCTGAACCCCAGCCAGAGCCGGTGGATGAAGAGGCTATAGCTGAACGAAAGGCCAAGGAAGAAGCTGATGCTGAAAAGAAACTTGGTACAGAATCTTACAAGAAGCGAGAATTTGATGTTGCCATTGAACACTACAGCAAAGCCTGGGACATACGTAAGGACATAACATATCTGACTAACATGAGTGCCGCACAATTGGAGAAAGGAGATTACGAGGCTGCCATCGAGACATGCAAGAAAGCGATAGAGGAGGGACGAGAGGTGTTAGCAGATTTCAAGATTATTGCAAAGTACGTCTGGTATGATCTGTACCAGTTATTAGCTCTGCTAACGGTTGCTAGGGCCTTCGGCCGTATCGGTACATGTTATGAAAAGCTTGGCGATCTGGCTCAGGCCATCACTAACTACCAGAAATCTCTGACCGAGCACCGCACCCCAGATATTCTGAATAAACTACGTGCCGCCGAAAAGGCCAAAATTATGGCAGAGAAGGAGGCCTATATCAGCCCTGAAGAGGCCGAAAAGGCTCGGGAGCTCGGTAACCAGAAGTTCAAGGAAGCTAATTGGCCCGGCGCTGTCGAAGCTTACACGGAAATGGCAAAACGTGCGCCCGATGACCCTAGAGGCTATTCAAACCGTGCTGCCGCGTTGATCAAGTTGATGACCTTCCCTGGCGCTGTAGCCGACTGTGACGAAGCAATCAAGAGAGATCCAAAGTTTATCAGAGCATACCTGAGAAAAGCTCAAGCATACTTTGCAATGAAAGAGTATAGCAGATGTCAAGATGTCTGCCAGGAAGCGATGCAACACGACGAGGGAGGAGCAAATTACAGAGAGATTGAGCAGCAACAGCAAAAAGCGCTTCAAGCACAATTTGCCGGAAGGGACGGGGAAACCGAAGAGCAGACAATGGAGAGAATTCAGAGAGATCCAGAGGTAAACAACCAGTATCCAGTTACGGTACTACGGCATTGACGTTTGACGAACAGATCATGGCTATATTGCAAGATCCAATCATGCAGAGTATCCTGCAGCAGGCGAAGGGCGACCCCGCTGCTTTGCAGGATCATATGAAGAATGCGGATATAAGAACGAAGATTCAGAAGTTGGTAGCAGCTGGGGTAATAAGAACACGCTGAGTAGAGGTGGATTAGGGTTCTCTGTAGTCATTTGGAAGAGAAAGCATATTAGGAAGTTCTTGCTGAAACCAGATCTTGCAGTTTAGTATCCTGCGTGCCTGCATCTCATTCTGCTTGCTACATACACTCAAGAGATCCATCAGTAGGTTCGAAACATACCCCAGACCAAGCAGTTGCGCAACTACCTGACGTAGGACTCTGTTAAACGTACCTACTATCGTGATATCTCAGTCCTATCTCCGTCTGCGTGCTACAGCAATAATTGGTGACTTGTCCGTACATGCACGAGCGAGTATATCCGCCAATGATAGTTCGACGAGACTGTAACAATGATTCGCACTAAAGCTTATTCTCCTCACGAAGATCCCAGCCAGGCCTTTTCGTGGAAGGCGTGGGTAGTCGCATATCGCTGCATAATAATGGAACGTTCTTTCCCAACCCTTCTGCGACCCTCCGTTCTGACGGTTTCCGAACAACTGATAGCTATTCCTAACAACAGTAGACTCGGTCAGGGGTAAGTATGCAACAGACTTCTCCACATGTCGGTATCTAAGCACTCTAAGGTAATTGAAGTAGGCACGCAGGTAGCTGAAGGACACTCCCACGTTAGCGCCGGAGGGATATCGGACATTGAGATCCCACGCGTGCCAGGGTCCAAGGCTTGTGCAGTTGTGCTGATCCTAAATGTGGAGAGCTTGGCCTTTCTTCACCTTCAAGTTGACGAACTTGGCAACTGAGCCAGACACTGGCACTAGTCTGTGGCCCGACCAGAGTCAACGGGCGCTCACTTCTCTTAGATCTCTTAATCGTCCAGGTCAATTGAAATTGCTCACATCATGATGTCGCACCTCTCTTCACGTGCAGGGGAGCTCAAGTCCCACGGTGCAGTTGAAGCAGCTCAAAATCACAACTCCAAAGTTGATGCTGAGGATGCCGAACACGTAATGCTCAATGAGAGCCAGAAGGCCGGTGCTATGGCATTTCAATTCGATTCCAATGCCTCACCAGAAGCGAAGGCCGCCCAAGCTCATACCGTACGTTCTACTGGTCACCTAAAAGGATGTGACGGGTGCTAATATGCTGAAACTTGCAAGGCTCTCCCTCCAGGCTTCCACCATGACAGGAAACCGAAAGGTGTCGGTATAGTTACAGATATGGTGTGTTATGGGTATATTAGCTGGAGCATGACAATACTAATATTGGGTTACTAGAATACTGGGATGCCTGACCAGTATGACCTTCCTCCCCCAACTAAAGACGGTGCCGTCCCAAGTTCCCCCACAGCCGACGGTAAGCCTGGCCTGGCCAATGGTCATGTGTCGCAGGACGAGAACACCCGGTACACCGAGAAAGTTGGGTGGGCACCAAGATTCGGCCAAGGGAGCATTACGGAGACAGAAGCTGGGGAGAGTCTTCTGGACCATCAGACTTTTCTCGAAAGCAAGTTGGATGATAAGTTTTTTGGCGGTAAGTGAAAATTCTACTGGTGAATCTGCTACAAAATACTAAACCTCTTGTAGATTGGTACCACAATACGGGTGTTATCATATTTGCTTGTCTCGGCTCCTGGGTTGTGGCAATCCTTGGAGGTGGTCTTGCTTGGGTTTTCATCATCATGGCTTGCTGTGGCACCTACTATCGAACATCGATTCGCCGGGTACGCCGGAACTTCCGTGACGACGTTCACCGAGAAATGGCAAAGGCACGGCTAGAGACTGATACAGAAAGTTTGGAGTGGATAAACAGCTTTCTCGTCAAGTTCTGGCCTATATACGCCCCAGTGCTTTGCGAAACGATCATTGCCTCTGTGGACCAAGTTTTGAGCACGTCGACTCCAGCATTTCTTGACAGCATGCGTATGAAGTTCTTCACCCTCGGTACCAAGCCTCCAAGGATGGATCATGTAAAAACCTATCCAAAGGCCGAAGACGACACTGTACTCATGGACTGGAAGTTTAGCTTCACACCTAACGATGCTATGGACCTTACAGCTCGACAGCTGAAAAACAAAGTCAACCCCAAGATCGTCCTAGAGATCAGGCTTGGGAAGGGCATGATCAGTAAAGGTATTGATGTCATAGTAGAAGATTTTGCTTTCTCGGGATTGATGAGGGTCAAAGTCAAGCTTCAAATCCCATTTCCGCACATAGAGAAGGTCGAGATTTGTTTCCTCGGAAGACCAGAAATTGACTACGTCTGCAAGCCTCTTGGTGGAGACACACTTGGATTCGATATGAACTTCATTCCAGGTCTTGAATCGTTCATTCAAGAACAAATACATGGTAATCTTGCGCCCATCATGTATGATCCGAATGTCTTCCCAATCGAAATCGCAAAGATGCTTGCAGGTAATCCAGTCGACACAGCCATCGGTGTCTTAGCAGTAACATTCCACGGCGCTCAAGGACTCAAGAATTCTGATAAGCTCGCTGGCACTCCGGATCCCTATGCTGTAGTTTCTCTGAACAGCCGCGAACCTCTTAGCAAAACTAAGACCGTCAAGGAAAACGCGAATCCTCGCTGGAACGAAACAGTCTATATCATTCTAAACTCTCTCGTGGATTCTCTGACCTTACAAGTTTACGACTGGAACGAATATCGCAAGGATAAGGAGTTGGGTACAGCAACATTTGCGTTAGACAACCTGGAACAGGCAACGGATCATGAAAACTTACAGCTTGAGGTTATGGCTAATGGCAAAGCGCGTGGTGTTATCCAGGCTGACGTCCGATTCTTCCCGGTCCTAGAAGGTCGGCAACTTGAGGACGGTAGCAAGGAAGCGGCTCCTGAATCAAATACGGGCGTCGCGAGATTCAACGTAGAACAAGCCAAAGATCTAGATGGCACCAAAAGCTTGGTGGGCCAGCTAAACCCTTATGCTGTCCTCCTGCTCAACGGTAAAGAGATACATCAGACACGCAAATTGAAGAGAACCAACAATCCGATCTGGTATGACGGTTCCAAAGAGATTCTGGTCACTGATCGTAAGACCGCTCGTCTGGGGCTGGTCATCAAAGATGAACGTGATCTTGGTGCGGACCCAATACTCGGAACTTACCAGATCAAGCTAAACGATATGATGCAACTAATGGAAAAAGGCCAGGAATGGTATAATTTAGCTGGAGCCAAGGTTGGTCGTGCGAAAATGATGCTACAATGGAAACCTGTGGCAATGAAGGGTATAACTGGCGGCTCCGGCGGTTACATCACACCCATCGGCGTTATGCGCCTCCACTTTCAAAGTGCTCGTGATCTCCGGAACGTGGAGACTATGGGCAAATCAGATCCATATGTCAGAATACTGTTGTCGGGGATTGAGAAAGGCAAGACAGTCACATTCCAAAACAACTTGAACCCTGACTGGGATGAGGTTATCTATGTACCTATGCATTCAATGCGCGAGAAATTGACGTTGGAAGTGATGGACCAGGAGAACTTGGGGAAAGACCGCTCACTTGGGCTCGTGGAAGTCTCCGCGGCAGACTACCTTCATCAGGCTGAAAACGGAGAGTATGAGGTGCATGATCAGAAGCGACCGATGTCCGAACATCTTAGGATGCATGGCAAGGGCCAACCAAAAGGCAAGCTAAACTTTACTGTGGCGTTCTACCCAACTCTTAACATCGTCGACCCGGAAGAAGAAGCAGCAGAGAAGGCCGCATTAGGGGAAGCTGCGGCCAAAACCTCGGATGATATCACAAGGCCCAGCGTCGACATAGGATCAAGAAAGAGCCTAGAAAACGCCCAAGCAGATGTAGTGCCTGACAAGGGCAGGGAAGCTGGAAAGCTGGACATGAATTTTGGCGGCCAAATTGCCAAAGGAGAGAAAGAACAAGAAGTGACAAATGGGGACATCGAGGCTGCTCCCAAGCTTCGCCTTGGGCCGGAAGAGCTTGTAAAATACGGTAAGAAAAGTCGTGCTGTTGATTCTCCCACTTCTGCTAATTACGTGACTGTTGCAGAATCCGGCCTTATAATATTCAAACTGATAGAGGGGACATTAGCGCGTACAAACGTCCATCTTGAAGTGGTCATGGATGACATGTTGTTCCCTTCGTACAGCTCCTCAAAGGCCAGGTCAAGACAGACTCAGTTTGGAGAAAGTAAGTTTCTGCTGCCCAACGTAACATAAACAGGTACTGATCTTTGCCCGCTAGTTGGGGATGCTTTCGTAAGAGAGCTGGATGTATCGAAGATTACTCTACGTCTAAGAGCGAAAGAAGACAAGAAAGGCGAGGGAAACTCCGATGCTACGATTGCCAAACTAACGGGTAGCACTCTGGACACACTTCGACGATGCTTGGTGAGTGTGGCGAACACGCACCATGTAGAATCATCTGACCTCTGGCTCTTAGTACAAACCTACTGAGCTCGTACTCAAAGGCGCCGACGGTTCCATCAGCAAGGTTGTTGTAAGCTTAAAATATATTCCAGTCAAGATGCGACTCGACCCAAGCGAGAGCATTAACAACATGGGCACCCTCCGACTCGATGTCCTGGACGCTGCCGATCTGCCGGCTGCCGATCGAAACGGTTTTAGTGATCCCTACTGCAAATTCTATCTCAACGGTAAAGATGTATTCAAGACCAGCATCCAAAAGAAGACTCTACACCCGGCCTGGAACGAGTTCTTTGAAGTCCCCGTTACTTCGCGAACAGCGGCCAAATTCCACGTCAAGGTCATGGATTGGGATTTTGGGGACAAGGCAGACCTTCTTGGAGAAGCCGATATCAACCTGGAGCTGTTGGAGCCCTTCAAGCCAAAGGAAGTTATCCTTGGTTTGGATGGGAAGTCCGGAGTCCTAAGACTTAAAATGCTTTTCAAGCCAGACTACGTTATACGGTCACGTCAGGGTTCATCAACTTTCAGTGGAACATTTGCTACACCTGGTAAGGTTATCGGTGCACCCGTGAAAGGTGTTGGCATTGTTGGAGGAGCTGTTGGCGGTGGCGTAGTGAAGGGTGCTTCATTCCTTCGCCATGGATTCAAGAGCAAGAAGGACGGCCGCGATATCAGTAATGGTTTCGTCGAGCCGGAAGAGAAGGACGAATATACTAATGGCGATTTGATGGAGAAACCGCAAATCGTTGCTCCAGTTTTTGACGGTAGTCCATCACTGCCTGAAACTCCTCCTCATGCTCGATCAAAAAGCTTCGGCGCAGCATCTATAGCGAGCGTTCCAGGTGGGACACCCGGCAAGCCAGAAGCGGGTACAGCAATATTCAGCGTACTTTCTGCAGCAGGCTATCCGGCAGGATCTAAGCTCCAAATCCATATCAAGCAGCTCGGCTCGAAAGGCGCCAAAGAAGTGCATAAGACCAAGCCTGTCAAATCGGCTACAGGAGAGGCGAAGTGGGAGCAAGAAACTTTCCGAATCAGCTGTTCACCTGATACTCAATTCCAATTACAAGTCAAAAACGACAAAATTATCGGGGGCGATGACCTGGGTGAAGCGCTTTTCTTTATTGACGACTCGTCCACTGGCAGCGAGAAGACGGTGAGGGTCGGTGAGGGAAACGTGAAACTAAAGACAACATTCGCACATGCGGAGGAACTTTTTAAGGACAGCCCACGAGCTCTACAGAGAAAGAGCTTCTTAAGCAGGATAGACGTTAGCCGGGGCACGACGCCTATTTAAAAATTTGCTGTGAGGTGTGGCAAACGTTGTGGAAGGTCTTACCAAGTGTACAGGAGGGGAGCGTGCGTTTTCATCAGTGTTGCTAATTGGCGTGTTGATACCACTCTGTTCAGATCCTGCGTGTACCGATATCATGAATGCAAAAAAACGCTTCATAGGGTAGGTGCTACACCGTCCATTCAAGATCAGATCTCATTCTGACTGTTTGTACTCGACGTCTTCGAGCCGACGAAGTCGCTGATTTGGAAACGGTCTAGATGCGATGCTCCACACTAATAAAACGCGCTCTCCAAGGCCCCCCAGTGCAGATACATCCGGGCCTACAAGAACCCACTCAAACCGTCCGCACAAGGAGGAAGCCTATTTGAAATATTCGAAGGTCGCGGATATCTGCCAGCCAGATTACAGATTGATGAAAGGATACGGTCGACATTCCACTTTAGTTCTTCATGTAGACGGCTCTACGGTTAAAATTTTGGGGGATCCGATAGGTCGGCATGACTTATCCGGTTTGAATTCATTTCACTCGAGTTTTTGATGTTCGTCTTGAAGGGGAAATCTTCATCTTAAAATCCTTCACTTCGAATTTCTGAATTATCACTTGCATATTACTATTCGGATTTTTTCCGCTGGGAATTATTTCCTTCGGATTTTTTGCCCTTAGACATATTACATTTCCGCCACTCCATTCAGAACTCTTCTACTTTGAACCCTTTCCTTTACAAGTCTTCTTCTAAACTGTTTTTATCTCCACTTTGCATTCGTCTACCTCGAATCTAATTCCCTTGGGTTTGTGTTCTTCAGACTTGTCTCATCCCAAATTAATATTCTCTGCTTGGATTTTCCACTTTCATTACGGAAAATCCTTCAATCAATTTTCTTCTACTTTGAGAACCTGTCCATGTGGGATGTTCTCCTGAGGTGTTTTCTTTCTCCAATTGAATTTCTCTCACCTGGAATCTACTTCCCTCAGATTTCTTTTCCTGGGACTTCTCTCATTCAAACCTGAAATTCTCCACCTAGATTTTCCACCTGAATTGCAGAGAACCCTCCATTCAAGTATCTTCTACTTTGAAAACCTGCCTTTGTAGAATGTCCTTCTTAGATGTGTTCTTCCTCCAATTGAGTTTCTCTCCCCTGGAATGAATTCACGCAATGCTTCAATTGGGTAGTGACTGCGCCGCCCGGGCTTTCTTCACAGCAGGTCACCAGCTGGAAATTCTCTTCATTGAGGATGAATGCTCGATCCGTCCCGCAAATCCAGTTGTCTTCGCAACATGTAACCAACTGGACGCAAGCATGAATGCACTGTCAAGCGCCCATTGATTCCGCAAATCCAGTAATCTTCACGGCAATTCACCGGCTGAATGCGAGCATGAATGCGCAATCACCCCAATCCATGCCGGAAATCCAAGTAACGTCGTCTATAAGAAGCTCAATTTCCCACCCAGATCCTCCATCTTTCCTACACATCAAGCCCACCAAGATCTATTTACACATGCTAGGGCCTGCGTTATGTATACTCACGTCTCCTACATATTACACATCCTTTACTTATACCCAAGCTCTTACATAGTACCAGTCCTTTACAACATACACAGGTCGTTTATATAGCGCAAGTCCTTTACTTAGTACATGTTCTTTACGCAGCATAAGACCTTTACATAGCATAGATTCTTCACACGCATCAGTCTTTCAAATTACTATGTGTCGACGGTGGGGCGAGAGTACGACTAAGCGCCGACTAAGCGCCAGAAGCCGTCACATGCCGCCGAGCCCTAACTAGGTAAGCGAGCTATTCGAATATCGGGAAACATCGACCAATAATGTCTACCACGCATGAATTAGCTCGACAACAACACAACAAATTCCTCACTTGCCTCTGTGATCTTACTTTCGTGATCTTACCTTCAACCTCATCTTTGCAACATGCAGCTCTCGTGTAACAGTAAGCACTTCTCTTTGCACGAACGTGTTTTATCTGAGACTCTATTTGTCTTACCTGAGCTCGAACCTGCGTCATCGCCGTGGTGGGCTCACTGCATGGCTGCATTTGAGCTCACCGCGTGGTGTTACTCCTTCATGCGTCTTATCAAGTCTTTATGGCCATTGCTTGCGACAGGCTTGAAAGCGACTCTCCAGTCTGCTCTACAACTTGTTGAGCCTTAGGCGTCAGCGGTTGATCTTCTCAGTCAGTTATGGCGATTGCGAGCTCGAAGTTGCAGCTATCCACTCCAGGTTTGAGACCCTTCTAAGGCATGGAACTACAAGGAACTGCACCGAGGCCCTCCATACAATGGGGTGGTATCCAAGATTAAAGAGGCAAACATAGCCAAAGCGATTGCCCATAGCCTGCAAGACAAACAGGAAGGAAAGTTTGGCGATCAAGCTCACCTTATCACCACGATTGCAGAGGTAAACATAGCCAGAGCGGTTCGGAACAGCTCGCTACACCACACTCAGCAAGAAGTCAAGGACTCATCCAGTCTAACCTTACCTCGCCTTCACCGACGCCTTCGGCTGACAAACCGAAGATACCGAAACCAGAGCAACTAGTATTAGATGGGTTCGTTTAAGTAATTTTCCAGACACTACGTCTACATCTTCGACACTAACATGTTGCAGTATGAACGTCCACAAGAGCTGCAGCAGGCCGAAATGACTCGCCATCCACATTTCTTACTGAGCATAGCCAGAGCAATTCGGGTCAGCCTGCAAGACCAACCTAGCAATACTGATGGAGGCGACCAAGCTCACCTTGATTCCACTTATGTTACGAAATTGAACCAACCGCTGGAGCTGATAGCCAGATGGAGCATGGATTTTTCGGTCTCTAGCTTTCCGGAACATTCAATGTGGGACTTACCCGGAAGAAGATGTCCGTGCAAATATTCTGAAACAGTGGAGTTGAGCTGGAATATAATAGGTATGCAACCGGACCTTGTCAGATCAGAAGACAAAAAGTGCATCAAGAACAACCACTAATGCATTTGCTGAATTACAGATTTCGAACCAGTACCATCGTTCAAGATCACCATCTTCTAGAGACACTTCTCTGGACCTTCGTGGAGCTGGAGTGCAAGCCAAATAAGGAGCGATTCGCATCGGCTACTTCTCGCGAGGAACTTTATAGCGCTATATTCATCTCTTCGAACAGAGTCAGCTCTGGTATTACAGTCAGAAAACACTGGATCACGCTAGGGATAACAGCCTTCTTATACCTTAGAGGCAGCGCTCGATATGATACAGCCATGGACTCAATTATAGGTAGTGCTCAAGTTGTTTTCTACCTACATCAAGGACTTCACATGGCACTTGCTAAGAAATTTGAGCTTTTGAGTAACGAGACAAGATCTTCAACGCCCGAAGCACCGTCTAGAATTTCCAAAATGGATAATCTCAGAGTCCGGTCGTCAACCCAATCAGCATACCAACTACGAAGTTCTCGACAACTTTCTTAGTCGGTACCTTGTCTCTTACAGCGATGGATTCTAGTTGCACATCTTTCATTTCCTCAGATGTTCGACTCCGAAATATATGTTTGCCTATCTTTCATACCTGAGGGAAGAGCAGCATCGGCTTCAACATTCTCAACAACGACTGAGGTTCAGTCGTTAGTATTCGAGACGATTGGTGCGTCCTTATCGTATACAGAACAAAAGTTTTCGCTCATGAACGTTCCTTCTAGACACTCTCAAAGGACTCAAAGACTAGTGGGAAAGTCGGTTCACCCTCAACGTAGTATGGGTATGGAAGAGCTTATTTTGCAAGACGCTTTCTCGAGTTCACGAGGTCCGACTGAGTTGAAAGAGTGTCACAGCATATGAAAAGAGTGCAGAGTCAGCCCTTGACATAATATCACCTTGAAAGAGAAATTTCTCCAAGGTCGATCATCTCTTTAAACATCATTGAGAGAATGACAACAGTCATGAAAGGCGCGTTCGTTCAACTAAATACTTCGCGACTCGTCAGCAGATATCAGCAGTCTGCACGAGAACGTTCTAGCCGTTATCAGCATGTCCCAGTCGAATGTAACGAAACCTCATGAACAAGATTCGAAAGCGCTGCGAACGAGCGACGCACTATTATCGAGGAGGAAATGCCAGAGATACTGAACGCACGGTCTTGTGAAATCGCTGTCCTAGAACATCGAAGACTGATATACCAGAACCCTCAAAAGGTGAGATGACGTCTCTTAGAGATTGAGCTTCATGCATCATGCATAGGTCGACTTACCCTTCACGAGCCACACAAAGTCCGACTCACTCTTATTCAACCACACAAAGCTACGACATATGTCGGTCTGAAGTTTAATACCGTCTCATTGAGAATTTGCCAGAGCTATTACAAGATCTCTCTCGTTGTCAGATGTCAGAAGCTACTGCTTCAATCTTTTACTGTGGCTAAACAGTCGCTATGAAGCCGGCCAAGGCTTAACGGTACGCTTCGCATTCTCGATAAGCCGAATATCCATGAGAGTGTTAGAACTATCACAGGCGTAGATGCTTGCACAAAGACGCTGCTGTACAGATGCAATACCAGATGCCATTGAAGGTTCACCTTCAAGCGTCAGAGAAGAGCGGATTCGTTATGTCGCTCGTTGCAAGCTAGTTGTGTACTGATCTGTGACGATCAAGACTCAATATCGAACAAGATCTACTGCAACTTGAGTGAAGATCTTCTCAGGACTGAGTCTCCTCAAGACATGTTGAACGTCAATAATTTTGAAAGCGCTTCGCTTCAATTCACAGGCCGGATGAGTTATTAGACCCAGCTTACAGCCTCAGCGATAGTCCAACCCAGCTTTCCTATCAGCAGAGTTGGAAGAGGTGATGTAGAGCAAGAGCAGGAAAATTAGCAAGGACAATAACTCGTTGGTTCCTTTCCCCAATGAGTTCTCGATTCAGATCTTTCAGGAAAGCTCTCATGAAACATTGAAGCTCATCATTGAACTCAAGATTCCACGGATGAGTACCCTTCTCCGGATCAAGAGAAATTTCTTTGTGCTCCATCACGGCAGATGCAAACATTTGCATAGGCAGCATATTATCGAACTTGTAGTCAAAGAGCTACTGAATCAATGTCACGCTTCGAGTTACGCACGCACAACAACATCATTCTTTCTAAGTAACAAGAGCAAGATGAAGTTCGAATTTGTTGTGGCGGAAATAAGAGAAATCACGAAACCTGCCCGAGGAAATTTGGGCCTCACCTCAATCTCACGTTAGTGAATGAATCTTCTCCGCCGCCTTTGCAGACCTGCTTTAATTCACTCTTCCACGACTTTGAGCGAACCCATGAAAGACGATCTCTTTTCCGACAAACGCTACACAGATTACATGTGGCCCAAAAAGGGGGTTGACTCATCTTGGAGAGTGTGCATGAGACCGGACTCCTTCGTTCTGCCTAGCTTGTGGCGAAATCGAGTTGTACTCCTTCCAGAGTTGCAAGCCTAGAGAGCAAGCTCTAGTTACCATCTCGGGTTGTTTTCCACAATTATCACGAGCCTTCGATATGAGAGAAGAAAACAATCAATGCTGCTCTATACGCAGCCTGCGGTCCAGCTCTGTCGATAATACCACGAAATGGAACAAAAGAAACCATTGTTCCTTTTCTACCGGTGTCGAAGAACGCCCATCGAATAGATGGGTGAATACCACCATCAGACCGAACTCTTCAACCACAGCTTTGAAGTAGTGCTATTCCTCTTTTCTCATCGAAAGCTCACACAGCCTAGCCAAGGTATCAGATCGAACAATGCTCAATTTATATTTGACTTGTTCATTTCGTTTCAGGAACGGCTGCTGTTAGTTCGATTGTTCTGTGCCTACTAATGTCGAAAAGCATAGTAGAAGGTGTATGATCTACTCGTATCGCGGAAAAACAAGCTTTTCGTGAGAAACGCAACGAACTTCTATGAAAATCAGAGGTTAAAGATGGAGCCAAAAGATAACGCAGCTCAAGAATACCCACGAGCGCTTTGCACCGACACTTAGCCGGAGTTTTTTCTATTTTTCAAGTTAAAGACTGAGCGATTGTCCAACCCAGCTACGGACCAGCAATACTGGGACTAGCGTCAGGTAGAGCGAACGCCGAGTATTCCTAGAAAGCTCTCTTTACAACGGCAAAGCTCACTACAGCAAACTGTGTTGCAAGGGATACTATGTACGGCTTGCATAACCTGAGTCGACGACCTTACACGTCGAAAATGGTCAATGGATTGTTAAACACATTCACATACGTACGATCGGTAATCGAAGCTTCACTTGAAAGGAAAGTTCTCAAAGCTCCGCTACAATCTGGCTTATTGTTATTGTTATTTTATATGGCCATTGGGCAAACTGCAGATGCTCCATTCAGGTGGGGACGCTGGGGGCTGGAAAGGCATAAGAGTCGTCCGCAACATCCAGGGACTCGGCGAGCACAATTTCGGCTCGCAGTCACTAGGAATTTCCCAGATTTTGCTGCAGATATCATCACCATCTTCAGGCCTGCTGAATTCACTGCCTCATATCAGCACGTAAAGATGTATGCTCAATTCTGCGAAGAATGAAGCATCTAAAGCGGAAGTGAACCGCCACCAGACCTACAAGCTGATTTACAGAAGTTGCAGTGTGATTGTCAGCAGCACCTCAGATTGCGGCGCGCAAATCATATACCTGAATTTCATGGTCGAATTCGTCAAGTATCTAGTCATAATACGAGAATTCAAAGGCTTTCACTCGAGAAGACTTTCAGGGTTCGTCTTCATTCAGGACACGAAGCCACCATCAGAGCTCAGCCCACAGCTTGAATCAGACAAGAACCTCGGTTGTGACGACGCTCTTACATATTCTTGATTAGCGGCTTTTTGCTTTAATAAAATCGATCTGAGACAACCGAGGCATGCGAGGGTTTTCCGTTCATGAATGGATCAAACCGTCAGCTGCTCACTGCATTTCGAAAAGACACAGATTCAACAGAGCATTAGAGTTGACACCCATCGATTAGAACAGACTGCCGGACTCATGCCTCGGTTTCAGAACCCTAAAGGAAGAACAAGACACGATTAGAAGCCAGCACACAGTCGGCATATCCCGGACTTCTCAAGTGCGACAATGTTCTTGCACATATTTGGTCGGCAGCCTTCTGCTTACAGGATCCTCGATCAAAATAGAGAAGATGGTTCTAAGACATTCAGGACCAGAAGGTGTCGCTAAAAGCCAGCACACAATCTCTCGTAATGAGAATACTTGATTGAGTCAACCTGGTAACACAATTGAAGGAAACCTGTCTACTCTGACAGTTGTTGATCCCGAAAGCGAAGGGGATGGTTTTCGCGAACCATTTAACCTAAGGGCACCACGATGAAAAGACTAGGCCAAGTCACTTGAGAACCGAAAATACGCTAGAAGCTCGAGCACTGTCTTCCCGAGAGACATGGGATTTAACATTGGGCCAAAGCCGCCAACTCGAACAGACTTCAGAGGTCTTGTATTTTTCCTAACAATCGACATCACAATTAAGAATGTAACCAAAAATGGGATTGCAAGAACAACTGCAAGAATCGAGTTGCAGATATCAGTCACCACGTCTGCGTCACCTCAGCCCTTCTATCCTCAATCCAGCTCAGCTCAGTCTCACAAGCAAGAATCAAATCCCTTACACTCACCAATCTTAATAAGAGCCCAAGTCAGAGGCGTCACTAGAAGTCAGCTCATAGCTTGCATCTTTCAAAAGAACCAGTTGAAAGACTTCCTCCCAATTTAAGGAAGCAGCTGTATACTGGATCTGAACGACAGGAACAGCGACGGACTTTCGAATCAGTTAATATAAAGCTACTGCGCTGAAAAGACCGATCTATGTCAATCGAGGACCTGGAAGCATCGCTAGAAGCTCGCGAACAGTCTTTTCTCTAGAAAGAAAGTGAATCGTTAAATGTTCTCGCATCTTTGGTTAGCAGCTTTTAAATCGGATCTTTTCGATCACGAAGGGAAGACCATAATCTTACGACATAGCTGAATTGCGAGCGCTGCGGTTTGAAGCTTGAGGACCCTTATGGAGACTTCATCAGTATGTCAGACACTTTGTTGATCATGGACCTGAGGCTGCCTATTACATGTGCGCCGTGGGAAGAAAATAAGCCATGAAAAAAGTACAACTTGTCAACTAGCTTTCTCGAACGACCTCGATTAAGATAACTTTCTTATACCATTTTGCACCGCGATTATAGACTCGCAGAATCGTTAACTTAAGTCGAACTCCTGTGCGGCTGAGATTCGTCTCGGATTCTATGTTAGCGACTCATAGTTCGGGCTGAGATCTCAGCAGTTTGCAAATTATCCGAAGCCATCTCACTGCGATGAGGTGCTATTTCGACCTTAGTGACTTCGCAAAGAATCATCCCATTCGATGACTCTTTTGAACATCTTGAGAAGCACTTACCGAAACCTCCAGACGAGTTGGTCCGCGGCTGCTTTTCCGAGAAATCATCGATCTTAAGAGAACCAGGTGACTTTCTTGACACTTGGCTGCAGTACAAGTACTGCGAACGGACGAAATTGTGATCCTAAATACCCCCAAAGAAAGTTAACAATGTTCTTGCAAGTTTTTGGTTGGCGGCTGTCTACTCTAAGAATCTGGTTTGAAAAGACTAACGATTTCCACCATCATGGTACAACGCATGGCCGCCCACAATATTATAGTGCGGACGGGTGACCTGACTCTACCCTGCCAGATTTCTCTAGCCGCGATCTGATTGACTATGATGAGGATAAGGAGACGGTCATTAAATAAAGACTGCCCCTGCGCACTCCAAGGCGTTACAATTACCTGGTGAGAAACCACCCGCGGAAGAATTATAAAGTATGGCTGGAGAAGAGAGCTTGGAGAAATCGCGAAAGCAGCTCTAACTCCAACCAATCCTACGCATAATCACTCCCTAGTCACTGCTAACCCAGCGGCCGTCTAGCTAGGTGCAAAGCGAGGCGTGACACAACTGTATCAAGGAATGACAAATGGAAGCCGGAAATCAAGTTGCTTTCGGCCATTCTTACATTTCCCAGAACGGCCAACGCATGGAAGACCTACCTGCTCACTGTCTGGCTTTCGAGATATGGGATGGAAGAAAAAATCGCCTACACTATCAGAAACGGTGGCAGCGGGCGGGAGAAGAAGAGCGGCGAAACAAGCAGAGAAAGGGTTTTCAAGGAACCGCACGCCCATCATGATCCTGCCTAGGCTTCGTCAGCCCCTCATGAAAGAAGGACCACGTAAGAAGAAAATCTGGGGCCAGGGGGGCCAAGAAGAAGGCCAACGCGCCTTCTGCGGGTACGAGCAAAGGTCCGAGGAGCCCGAAGACCCGAAGGCTCCCACCGTGTTGAGATGCTATATCTGTTGGGATCAGTAATAAATATAGTAGATGTTGCTGTGGGCAATTGGCGGTCGTCGTTTACTACAACAACATCGACTTCAAGAATTCGTAAAGAATCGTCGATGGGGTTAAATTCCTTGCACATCTTTGGTCAGTAGCTGCTTGTTCGGGAAAGCGTGAAACCCAAAGCTGGACGATGATCTCGAGAACCCGCTGAAATGCGAGTACTGGATGGGTGCGACTTTGCTCTCGGATCTAATAGAAAGAATTATGTGGGAATGTTCTTGCACATCTTTCGTGAGGGAATGCCTAATTTGAAATTTATATCGAAGAGACAGACGCATAAACCATGTCCCTGCTGGTTGGCTGATATGAGAGCATTGCGATGGGAGACTATTTCAACCACAAAGTCCTCGGAAAAGATCATCAGTTGTAACAACGTTTTTCTACAATTCTGGTTAGCGATCACCTCAAATTCCCTCCACACATTTATCTTGGCCTTCTCATGCACCTGGTTTGCTCTTTCAGACACATCTAATTTCGTCTTCAACGCATTATGTCTTACCGCACCTACCTTCCATCGTAGCTGCCTTCTTGTGGAGAAAGATGGTTGAGCCACCAGGTTTCGAACTACCTAAAGCGTTCTTGTCACGACAGGATGCTATATCGACCCTAAAAAGTCGTAAAGATATTCAGCGATACCAAAGCCTGTATCTCTTCAAACCAAGGTTAAAGCTTGGATCATTGTTCTTCGAACGAGCGCTATCGCCTACAAGTCAATACCGTGTATCCCATTGTTGTAAATTACCGAAATTCCGACTGGGAAATGACCTTTAAATGTGAAGAACACAAGTGACGGACGCTGCAGAGATTTTTCGAAGAGCGTGAACCGGGAATCGTTCAGTTTCCATTAGCTCCATGTCAATTAGAAATCTCGAATTTATTGATTAACTTGAGGCTTAAAAAAAACTACAAGCTAGTCAAAGAGACGGCCTCCTGCTTCTCACCTGAAGTCTGAACAATCAATCGTGGTACGTTGACGACTCATGGGAGAGCTACCGACTTGATAAGGGCCAGCTTGACTGGAGGCTATCGGAAGGTGCTAAAAGGGGCCGGCTACCAACAGACCTCGGCAGCTAGGGAACAAGGGGATAAGGCGGGGAACAGGGGGATAAATACCCCCCGTGCCCCCCTCCTGTTTCCCCCTTCCCTTCATCCCTTAAGATTCAGCTAGAAACTCGCTTTCGCTTCCTGCCACCCACACTGCTACCCACTCTGCTACCCACTCTGCTACCCACTGCTATAATCACTGCCATCGCTGCCGATGGCCCCTGCTACTCGCCGCCGGGTTAACCCCTCTGCAAAGGCCCGCGCCAATGCCACCGCCGCCAGGAGACGTACTCCTCGCCTCCGCTCCACTTCCCCCCTCTCCCGCTCCCGCTCCCCGACCCATGGCCCCCAAGGGGGAGCCGACCCAGAACAAGCCGACGAGACCCCAGCAGCCCTCGCCCTGCGGCAGAGGATTAAAGCTGTTCGTCAGGCAAATATAGAACGGGAGCTGGAACTAGAACTTCAAAGGATAGAAGCTCAGGGTGCGGCTCTTGGACAGGCGTTGGGAAGCGACTTAGCGCCCCCAGGCGACCCCCGCATCCAAGCAATGGTAGCACGCTACCCCTTTATTGATACCACTCAACTCGCCAACATCTTCAAGAACGAGTTTCGAGCTGTCAATATCTTCAAGCTAGTCAACGATCATATACCAAATCCAGCCAGCAAACAAAGTCTTCGATTAACACGCTCCGGCGAGCTTCGGGCCCATGACGATGACGCCACTCAGCAAGACCTCAAAGGCATGGTCCCCTTTCTACGTTGCCTAGGAGTATATAATCAATGCCTCATTGAAGCGGCCAATGAGCAATTGAAGATTCCTCTGCAAGCAAGCTTAGCTTGGTACGTTGACTACCTGCAGGAGCTTCACCTGCATTACACCTTCGAGTCTGTACGGACCTTTCACTTTCGCTTCCACCAAATCCGCATTATAAAAGGGGTCAATGACCCTGACGGGTGGTACAATGCTAGGGGTGAACTGGCCGGTCGAGCACTGGTAAAGAAAACCCCTGTTACCACTTTCCAGACGGGAAATCAGGGTCAGAGAACCAGGAAACAGGCCTACGGCCCCAGACCCGACGGGGGAAGCACATGGCCCCCAGTATGCAACAGGTTCAACGGCGGCAACTGCACCTATCCTAGTTGCACATATCAGCATATCTGCAGCGGATGTGGTGGAACCCACGCTGCTATCAATTGCAAAACATCAAATTTGTTGCTTTGCGAAATTGCCTCCCACGAAGTCAATGACCAGCGAATCTCCACTCCGGGGTTTCCCACCAGCCGTCTCCTCCGGAATATAAATTGAAGATAGAGGAAACTGGGCCATAATCTTGCGAATTGAATGATGTATGAGGTCTGCGGTGGGAGATTGTTTCAACCTCGAAAACATTGCCAAGGATATCTCACTCATGGCAATTCTCTTGCCAAATTTCAATCAGTGGTTTTCTGTTCTGCGGAACCACCAATTTTGAGGAACCAGGCGACCTTCTTACCGAAGTAGGTGAAATGCGAGCACTCCGATTCGCTCACCAAGACTCTACAAAAGATAGACTGTATCCAGTCTTCCACCTGTTTAAAACACCTAACCCTTAAACCTTCTCCAGGCCTTCGCCTACCGATTCCCTAAAAGACCCTCTCACACTCATTCGCAATGCTCGGACTTCAGCCAACCCGCAAGTCCTACAGAGAAACCTCTTGGACGGGCATCTGGCTACCAAAGGCCCATCACGTGCCCAGCAACTTACTCACACTTTTAGGCAGTGGCCGGAAAATCTATATTGGAGAAAAATATGATGGGACCATGGCCTTGGAAACTACCTGAGGGTAAGAGCACTTGAATTGCACCCTTAACCTATCTCAAACCTTTACCTGAAAATACAGGCTTGGGTATAAAACCGAAAGGAGTGACGACGCAGTATCTAGCAGAATTTCACCATCACGGGTGAAGCTTCTCGGAACGTGGCAGGAGAGCAGATGCCTTCGCCAAATTGATTCAGGCGGCCAAGAATCTCCTTCGAAGAAGAACGACAACGGAACCCTCGCAGACCTCTTAACCACCGTCCAATCACAACATAAACCAACCTAGACCCGTAACAGCGTCGTCTTATCTCTCAGCTCAATAGTTTACAGAATACTCCTTCAGATAAAATTGGGGTATAAAGAAGTTCCACTTATTCCTCAGCTTTGTCCCTCTTTTTGGTCAACTATGTACATACATGAAGACTCGACAGTCAATGTAACGGCTCATCTCAGGCTTCAACTCCAACTCCTTTGTAAAAGTGACACCTAAGTCTTCTTAGCGGTCCCTCCCAAAAAAAGAGTCAGACTATCGAAGAAATTTCATTTGCCCCGCAATTTTCTCAGTCAACAACTGTGTACCCAGATTAAACAGTTGATACCAACATCTCAATGCCGTCCTTAATTTGAACTACTCCGTGGCATTGACAATTTGTTCTTCTTCGCAGCTATAATTTCTAAGGAAAAAATTAGACTACTGGAGAATATTATCAGCTTAGCAGCTTTGTCGCTCCTCTCCGCTCGGCAAGTATCCCAAGGTATACGCTAGTTCCTAGGAACAAGATACGTCAACGCACACGCCGCCGCCAAGATTCGCTAGAAATAGGACTAGAAAGAACGCAACGACCCCAACACCCCGCCGCTCACTATCTACATACGGAGCAAGGGAAACAAAACCCACCCACCCGCCGAGCAAAGGGAAACGGAAGCCCTCCCACCCACCCAAACAAAGGAAACAAAAGGCGATTTATGGAAAAAGGACTCGCGGTTCAAGAATTTATATCCTAAAGAAGTCTCCTCCGACTCGGAGGAGGAAAACATATATGAGAAGAGAAGAACACTCCTGGTGGAGACCGGCTCCACTCTAGACGGATTGATCAGGGGAATCAAGAAGGGTATGGTGTACATCTCAGGCATCAACCTCAACTCTTGCGTGGTATCGACATCTTGTTCTTCTTCGCTAGGGTCGTTGAAAAAGAAAAATTGAGACTACCGATGAAGTTCCATTTGCTCAGCAGCTTCTTCACAGCTTCATAATCAGTAACTGTGTACAAGACATTGTGACAGTCGAAATAAAAATTCATCGTAGGCTTTAATTCCGGCTCCTCCGCGGTATTGACATCTTTTTTTTTTTGCGGAGGTAGTTTGGTGAAAAAGAATCGAAAGGAGTTTCACTTGTCTAGCAGCTTCGTCCCATTTCGTTAACCAGCGATCACGTACACGAAGACCCGACAATCGAAATAACATCTCAAGGCCAATAACTTAAACCCAGCTGTTGCGAGGCGTCAACGTCTTTCCTTTCTTTACAGAGGCTATATATAAAAGGAATAGATCGAGCTATCGAAGGAGTATAGCTTGGCTCAGCAGCTTCGGTTAACAGCTGTTTCACGGGAAATCACAGGCATGACGGATAAGGCGATTGGGTCATGGCCTTCCGGGTCAATTAAAGAGCGAGCAATGCATTGGAAAATTAATTCGACCTCAGGGATGCGATAGTGTTTGGGTTGGGAAGGCATTTGGTGAAATGGCAGAATAGAGATAGTGAGATGAAGAAGTTGGTAAAATGTTATATAGCCGTTGTGGCGAGGATAAGAGAGGGAAAACGAATTCGAGTATGGGGTGGAGAAGGAGGACGATCTGGACAGCGAGTTGGAGAGTTCGGAAGGGGAGTGGTAAAAGGGCAGGATGGAGGTGGTGCGTCACGGAGAGTTTGGTGGAAGAATAATACATAGCCGTCATGGCGAGGGGGAATACGGACTTGAGTACGCGGTGGAAGAGGAGGACGATCTGAACAGCGAGTTGAGGAGTCCGAAAGGGGATTCATGAAAGGGCAGGATGCAGATGTGTGTGCGACGGAGAAGTTGGTGGAATATTATATAGCCGTGATGGCGAGGATGTGAGCAGCAACACGAATTCGAGTACGCGGTGAAGGAGGAGGATGATCTGGACAGCGAGTTGGGGGAGTTCAATCGAAGACAACACAAACTTTTGGACGTCTGGCTTCACGTTCTCCTTTCGCCGCCTCAATCAGACTTTTAAAAACGTTTTCTATGAAAATATCATTTTTCCTTCACAGAAGACCTTGGTTTCACAACCACTCAGCGGTTTTAACAGTGGTCGAATATGAGGAAATAGAGAGAGTAAAGAAAACCGAAACGGAAACGTTTACTATTCTTTTTCAGCAGAATGTTAGGGAGCATATCCGTAAGAAACAATGAACGTCGTGCTTTCATTCTTCTTCAAGATTGCAGATCGAGTACTAAGTTTTAGGTCCGACGTGGTGAATTCGGCGAAACCGAAAAGACCTACCAAATCCACCTCCGACCCCATAGATCTCACCAAGTCCTCCACGCCAAGGCAATTGTCCAAGCCCGCTCAGGTAGCCAACCCTACAAAACCTTCATCCATAAAACCTCTAGGATCTACGAAGTCCTCTCCGCCCTCTAAGCCCCTTGGGCCCAAAAGGGGTAAAGGAACTAAGCGAATCCAGGCCGACGAGACCGAGGATTCGCAGGCCACTTTAAAAAAACGAGTCTGGGATCGATACGCTTAATAAGAAGCGTAAAGTGGTTCTGCCTCCAGCGGCTGACCACAGCTTATTCCTTGTGCCAAGCGACTCAGACGACGACGAGGTCCTAAAACACCTCGAGTTACTGAAGGATTTCGTGGTACATTCAGAGTCCTATAGAGCCATTACTACAGAAACCCTCGCTCAACTCAGGCCATTATTGAAGGCTAACTCTCTATTACGGCCTGCATATGACCAGCTCCGAACCAGGAGCAATACCTTAGTGGAGGAGCAGGCTGCCCTAAGGGCAAAATTGGAGGAGTTGTTAATGAAGAAGAAGGGTTAGACTGGTCCCTTTGTGTTTTGTTTCTGTTCGTTCTGTTCCTTTTGTTCCTCCTGGTCGCTGGGGCTCTTTTGTATGATGAGGGAGGTGTGAATCGCTGTTCCCTCGATGGGTGGTTTAGCCCGGATGTTCCTTCCGGGTGGAGGGGGGGCTAAATTAGTCAGCTTCCCCCCCTCCACCAGGAGCTCTTCAGCTTAGACAATACCACTCCTTTGCTACCTTCTAGAACCGAGTCTTTAGTGCTGAGTTGTTCTTCTAGTATAGACATATTTTATGATCTCGAAAACAGGACGATGTTTTTTGCTTTTGCGGTCGAAGGTAACACGGAACTATTCTCGAGGATCGAGTTGGGAAATTAGGGCGGGTGGTGGCTCTGGGCTCTTGGAAGGGTTGATTCTTTATGGATGAGGGCGGTACGTTGAAAGTGTTTCTCTAACTGCTGCTGAAGGGTGAGGACAGGAGCATAAGAGGGAATCTGGAACGGCTGTAGTGGTGGTGCTTGGAAGCGTCAGCGTTCGGTAGTATAATAGATTTGGTACGCTAGGATACTTCATGTTCCGTGATAAAAGTTTGAAAATTTTCGCGGTAAAGGTATGGTACCCCAGTTCATTCGAGAATACCGCTGATCTATGGGCATCATAGGTACAGACAGAAAAGTGTTTATATATCGAGGTTGAGGAGAGCGCGGGAGGAGTGAGATTTGACGAACTAACAAACCATCCTTCTCCACTCATATCTCCAGCTGCCTTCCCAACAATGTCCAACGCCAACTCATCCTCCAAGTCCCTTTGCTTCTTGCTTCACGGTCTTTTCCCTTTATAACCTCTTGCCTGGCCCTTACCCAATCCTAATCCAGTATCGTTCTGCAAGCCACTTAAATCTTTCACTCCCCGTGCTCAACAGGCTGAATGAGGAAAATTTTCTACAACGAGTATTTCAACGGAAACATGAATACCTTTACTTCGTTCACGTCCCCTCCAGAACATTTTCCAACCTTACAGAAGGCTGTGTATACGGGCGATAAGATCCAATACTAAATGAATACTTTTCAGTTCTCTCTTCACGTCGCCCTGTTCTCTACCCCGGTTTCGTTCTGTAAGTACCCCGTTCCCTTCACATAGGCCACTCTACCCACCAACCACTCGACAGTTTCGATCTAATTGGGAGATAGGAAATGCCAATAAATGGGGTTTCTTTTCTTCTCTTCACCTTTTTTTTCACCATTCCAATCTTCCCAAAAGCCAATCAAAACATGTTCTTTAAGCCACTGGTCGGCTTCACATCTCCCCTCGCCCTTCCCAGCCACTCAACGGCCTCGATATCGAAAACATAGTGGAACGAGAAAAATTCACATCAACACGAATGCTCTTTGTTCTCCTTTCATAACCCTTTTCTTCCATGCCTCAACCACTCAGCAACCTCGATTTCCCCGAGCGATAAGGAACCACACCAAGATCAGATTCCCACTGCGTTCTCTTCACAACCCCCTTTCCCCACCAGAACTTGTGCTACGTGACCTCAAGACCTCAATATATAAGCCACCTCCGTCCCTTAGCCATGATTGCTTCTACATCAGCAACAATCAAGGAACAGATCCTCAAAGCAATAAAAAACATCAAGCCTTTACCACGAGATATCAAGCACAACAGCATAAGATATCTACATCACGACTTAGGGATCCTTTCAACAAAACACTATACCCCCTTGAACATCTCTATTGCACATTCCCCCAAAGCAGCAACCACGTTCAAACAAATACGCAACCATGTCCCAGCAAAGCCCCTCAAGCCCCGAAGAAGTCGCTGCACAACAATCCGCGCCCCCCATATTTATCCCTCACCCTACAGATCCAGGCTGCGGCACTTGGTTGGCAGTGTCTCCCAATGTAACGTACCCGGTCGACGATAACGATGGGTGGCGCAAAGCATTTACAGGGGCGCGGATTGACACGTTGTTTGGGACGTGGAAGTTAAAGAATGGGGAATGTGTCTTCGAAAGACTGGGATTTGAAAGGACTGGAAGTGCGAATATGACGAATGGAGGGAGCTAAGCATAGAGAAATTTCTGTGGAAGTTGAGGGAAAGGCGTCAATAGGGAGAATGAAGAAGGGGAACCAAGGAGCGAGAAAATGCGGGTTCAAAAGTGATTTCTTGGGGGAAAAAGTTTGTGCTTGAGCTGGGTCTTGATTATGAATTGAGGGAAAAGTTGGTTACTTATCTGGGTTTCGGTTAAGGAGAAAAAGTTTTAGTGGGGTTTTGGGTAGCTGAGCTTGGTTTATGAACATGAACGGAGGGAAAAGTTAGTGATTTAGCTAGATTTCGGTTTTACGAATGAAATGAATGATTGGGGTGGAATCTTGAATATCGACACGAAATAACAACAATTGCTAAGTGAAAAGGATACCAAGACCTACTGATGAAAATAAAAAGCATTAATTTTAAAAGACATGTAAATTGGGTATCTTGATGGAATGATACATTCACTTACGCAAGAGTAGAGCTTCTCATTCTCTTCCTTTCATCTTCACACTCTTTCGACCCTCACCAAAACTCATGGTTCGATAGCCCTACCCGATATTCATGATTCGAACCCACCAAGGTCTTAATATAAAAGTCCCACTGCCCCAAGTAAATCCTTGAAATATTAAAGCTGCGTTAGCAAATACCAAGGACTACAGAATATCAAGTATCTCAAAGTGCTGAGCATCCCAGAAGACCAAGCGCTACAAACCTTTACTATAAAATACGGAACATCTAGAAAGATCAGAATTCCCTCCAAAATATCAAATCTTTGATCCAACATTATCTTCTTCCTACCTACCTCTTGCACTTCTTGCCAACGCATACGCATCCAAGACCCACGTAATCATGGGTCAGGTGTTCAGCAGCGCCTTAGGCTCTACAGAATTGGTTGCTCCACAAGACACGTGGCAAATGTAAGTCCGTTTGAGTGGAACTATCTGGACAGAAGAGATCATACAGAGAGGCTTACCGTACAAAGTCATCGATCGGAACAGAAGGCTTCACTTGTATTGGGGGGAGAGTATGAAGGAGTTGAAGCCCAAGTGGAAGGAGTACTGGGAGTGGTACCGTGACGCAACTGTGTTTAGGAGCACGCAGGACAGTAAGGCCGAAACTTTGAGTATGGCAATTGCGCTGTCCTCAAGGTCGGAGGGAATGACCCAGGAGGATGATGAACGGATGATGGTAAGGACAAAGAAAACTCTTTTGGAATTGACATACCATTTTTGTGCAAATGCATGGCTTGCTTGGTGGAAAATGGGAATGTGAAGTTGGTGTGACGTGGCGGGAGAAACACGATCAAAACTTCTTTTCCAAGGGAAATGTTGGCGATTTACCGGCGTTTCGAACGATGGATGAAGTGGAAAACTACTGACTAGCCCATTTTCGGTCATTTGAAAGTTGAAAGTTCAAGTAAGATTGTGGAGGTGGATTCGAAAAACGGAAGCAGAGAATGAGGAGCGTTGATACATAGCTGTAATTGGGAAAATATACCGATCCCCATTTCTCTCTTCCTCTCTCTTAATCCTCAAATATTTGTTTTGGCATTTGCATTGTGAACACGCTTAGGGAAGTATGTCGTTCGCTCGCGGCACAGATTTTCAAAAGAGCTTCCCGCTTCCTTCACATCCTTCCTTCCTGTTTGCTTCACGTCGCTCCTGCCGAGCTCTCCCCAACGGAATTCATCCTTCAAGCCCCGATAAATTCGGAAATTAATGCATATAAACCCTCTCCACTCCCCCCAGCTATGGTGTTAGCAATATACCAAAGGAATCTCCAAACACCATGCGGTAAAAATCTCTAAGCTCTATCATTACGTGTTATTGTTGTCTCTCAATTGATTTGAAACGTACTGTTTCAAAGACCAAAGCAATCATGAGGCACAGACCCAAGACCACCACCCGTCGCTCGGGCCCTACACCCGTCGCTCAATCTGCAAGACCTGTTTCCGTGGCAGCACCTCACCACCCTTGGAACCCCGTTCATCAGGCCAGTCATCAACACGGAAACCAGCCTCAGCACCCGGCAAATGGTAGCGATCACATGCCTGCTGAGCCTCGGGCCTTCATTTCAGCGGACTCAACAATCCTGCAGCCATTGGCCATACGATTCCAAGGTTGGTACATGGTCCGTCCCGTAGCTGGCACGTGGATCCGATACACCTGGGACCGGATCGCTGCTGAAATCTTAAACAGCCGATGGAGTGCGTGTTGGGTCATGATCGATGCGCCACATTATCATTTTGAGAAAACTGAGGTGCCACAGCAAGCCATAAGCACGCAGGCACAGTTGGTACCGGTCCAAGAACGGTACTGGGTTCGTCAACTAGATGGGACATGGATCCAGTACACGCAAGACCAGATCGATGCGGAAGAGTCGGACGGCCGGTGGATTGGCTACTGGATGAGGTTTGATGGGCCACAATGTTATTTCGTAGAACGTGTGGTGAGGGAGATTGAGAATGATGGTGAATGAGGGACGAGAAGGTGGTCCTTGAAGAAGACGAGGGAAGGGAAATGGGGGAGCCAACGAGAGTATGGGACCGAATTGAAAGAAGAGACGGCAAGTCTCATTTGTAGATATTCGGATTGTGCTTTATGGGTGGAAATTTATGGTGATTTCGGATTTAACGTTAAACAAAATAGAAGCCAAAACATGAATGAACGTCTCAATGAAAAAGCGATATAACAGATCGCAATTTTCTTTTGGCGAAGTCATGAAATCTAACGGTATCAGTTTTCTAAAAATTTTGGACCTTACAGCAATGCAGGAAATACTTACCATTACCGCTCCCCAAACGCCTCTTTCGTTAAAGGCACTGTCCACAATGTCAGCAAAACATCATATTCATCAGCTTGCGAAAGACCAAAAAAAACGTCGAGCTTCCATTCCCATTCACATCGCTCCGCCCTCTCTTCCCCAGCGCCCACGTGATTTATCTCCTCAAGCCTCGACAGAAACGGAATATAAAAACCCTTTCCACTCCCCACAGGCATCACTACTCAGAGCATAGCAACAAACAATGCAAGACTCCCAAGACATCGACAATAAAACAAATCGTTTGAACCAAAATCAACTCGCCTGAGATATGTTTTTTCACGATATCAAATCTATTCAAAAAACCAATCAGCCATGCCGTCTCGAGGATCTAAAGCCAACGCCCGGGGCTCTGGTCCCCAAGCTGTTACCCACACCTCTGGCTTCCACGTCGCCACCGAGTCCTTTGAATCCCAACCGCCTGCCATCATCACAAGCTCCCAAACCACCACGCGTCCCTCAGGCCCCCACGCCGCCCCTCGAGACAATTTCCCCGTTCATGTCGTTAATCCGAGGGAGGGAAACGCGACGCACGAGGCGGCCCATATATTTAAGATGAACACTACTTTGTCCGCCATCTCGACGGACAACGAAGGACTCATGCGGCGCCGGACATTGAGAGATATATCGAGGAAAAACGATGGACGGGATATTGCGAGCTGAAACCTGGTAAACTCACTGCGTTTGTAATTGAGCAAGAATGGAACGTATTTTAGCAGAAGAGAAGAGAAGCTGAGAGGAGATAAGGGTGGGCTCAGCTGAAATTCAGCGAATGCGTGACAAAGGTGGGGGATTTGGAAGGGATCAGGAGTGAAGAAGGGACACGTAGAACGGTAGGCACGAGTAAAAGTTAGATTAATGAAGGGAAAATCTTATGATTTCAAGACGTGAACAAATGAATTATAGTGAAACCTTAAGAAAATATGTGACAACTGAGGGCCAAAAATGTAAGCGATGAGTGAACGTGCTAATGAAGGTTCAATATAACGAAGTTGAGAAGAACACAGTGCACAAATCATGAAAGTGATAAAACACTAAAAGAAATAGTAGAGCTTCCCTTTCCCTTCCGTCTTCCTTCCTTCTCCCTTCACAGCCATGCTTCCCCAACCCAGAGCTAATGCTTCGAGATCCCCAAGGTCCTAATATATAAGGCCTGCCCTTCCGTAGCTGTGAAAACGTTTAAGCCAGCAACAACAAGGAGTAGAATTCTTACCAAAAATAAGCAATACCAAAACTCTACCCACCATCCCTAAACACTTTAGAATACTAGTCCTATATCAAAAGACACCCGAATATCCCAACCAACGTTATATTCCTCCAAACATCCCTCTTGTATCGTTCATCGAAGCAGCAAACCCAACCAGAGAAACTCGCAGTCATGGCCTCGCGCGCCCAGAGTGCAACTCCAAGTGTCGTACCTGTTATCAATCCAAGGGGTGTAAGCTTTCTGTACATCAGCACAAATACCTATTACTGGGGTCAGGTGGACGATAGAGTAGAGTACGAAGTCAGGGAACACACCGGGACATTGACCATGGCTACAGGCGAGGCTATTCGAAAGATGAACGGTTATTGGATCTGTCTGGATGTTGAAGTTACAAGAAAACGATTTCTGAAAATGGGCGTGGCGCCTAACGATGTGTTGAACCAGAGTAGGCCGAAGACAGTTGCGCAGTGAGGGAATTGAGACCGAGAGGGTGTTTATGAAAGTTGAGGGGGCGAAGATAGGGAGTGAAGAAGTAGAGGTTGATTGCAGGATTTGAACTATGGCTCGAGAGTGGATTTTGTACAGTAATCTCGGATATGAAGTTGTATAGTAGTTTCGGACACATTATTAAGCAATAGAAGCCAGGTCTAAGAAGAATCAATGAATGTAATGATGAACGTCTGATCGATGAAATTTGGGAAAGCACATTTGCGTGAGTCAGGTATCTGATATGAAGTTTCCCCACCTGTGTTGGTTGTCCTTAGACCTTCAGGCAAGGCAAGACGATCTCGATCGTTGTTTCCTTTGCAGCTGTCAAACGCTCGCTCTATTACAAGCACTGTGCACACTGTCAGCGAAGCAACTGCAAAAGCCAAAGACAAAATGTGTCATAGATGACAGTCGTAGCCCAGAATGCCGCAAATCAAAACCACCATACGCCGTGACTCTGGGCCTACTGCCGTCCCCAAAGTCCACATTCAACAGCGGGCTCAAGTCGACACACAACCTGTTGCTAACCAACGAACGAACACACAACAAACCTCCGCCCCAAAGCCCTCATCAGGTCCCTCCATGCCAGTCCCCAAGCCCCACATTCACCCATACCTTGATCTCAACACCAAACATACGCATAAAACTCGAAAGCTTCGTCAGCCATACCCAAAACCTCAAGCCGCAGCCAGTGAGTTATACTACTACGTCCACGAAGCGGACGGCACCCACACATGGAGAACAGAAAGACAGCTTAAGACGATGTCCGAGGAAGGCTCGAGAGGCACGTGGTGTAACCACCAGGACAGTGGGTTTTTGTTTTTCTGGAGGACTCGTTGAGAAAAGGACGGGGAAGAGGGTTGGGTATTGAGGAGTGGAAATATGGTTGGTGGAGTTGCCGATCGGTATTGAGAAGGGAGAATGTCTTTTGCGGGGAAGGAGAGGATAGCTTGGACATGGTTATTGGATCGGTAACCTGTCTGTGCTCTTGAAATGCGTGCAAGGTGTATTGTAGCAGAAGATGATACATAGTAGAACAGAAGATGCTGCTGGAGTCTATATCAGGTCTCCGTTACATCACCGTTACCTCGCCGTCGTACTCTGTCAGGGTGCTGTAGACCTTCCAATCTTCAATGTGAAAGATTGGAAAAGCCTTCAAGAGCCGTTAGGACCAACGGCATGTGTACAGGCAAGTTCTCATTGCTAGAAATGCATATGTTTCCTCAATATACTGTCAACCCGACCTGTAGGGTTGAAACTACATCGGAAACGGGATTTGGATGGTCTGTTGCGCTGGAAGATTTAGACAGGCAGACAGGGTCACGTGTCTACGCGCTTTCGACGCGAGTGCCTCACCTCGTGTTTTCCCAAGTTTCCCGACTCCAACTCCACCAAGGCCTTATACAATGTACGACTTTGGGGCTACTGCGGATCTCGATGAAGGCCTCTTACACGAATTGTCCCAAAAACTTACAACTCTACCTTGGGACAATAAATTATTCAAGAGAGTATTGATAGAGGCCACGAAAGCCATACAAATCGAGGATGCGAGGAAAGACCCTACTGCAGCAGGTACTCAAAGAACTCTACCCTTTCTCAAGACATCAAGTAGCATCTTAGTGCTCAGATCTGTTGACTTCGCCTAGGCCATGCTTATTCTTTAGAGCGGCGTTGCGCCAACTGCGATAAAGAAGAGAAGCATCTTGCGAATCCTCTGAAAACATGCACAGGCTGTCGAAACGTCAGGTACTGCACACAAGAGTGTCAAAGAAAGGATCGGAGGATGCATAAGTTGGTTTGTGGGAACAAAGCTGGGATCCCTCACCTGCTAAACAAGCAGTACCATCAACGGTGTGAGAAGAATCCCTTTCATCCAGCACCGGTTTCATCCTCCGTACCACCAGCCCATGATCTGCCATTGCCCGAACCAGACTTGAATAATTTCCTCAACTGGAACTTCCCACACAACATGCCGGAAAAAGAGGCTTTCACCTTCCTCATCGACAGCTTCCGTCTCCGTCAGGAAGACGAGTATCAACGCACCGGCGAAGTTGAGTGCGACAGCGTCTACGATGGGGCTGAAACCTCCCTCCCAGGGTTCCTGGACTTCCTGAACCTTGCGCAAACACGAGTGGGTGTGCTGCCCCCTTGGTGGAACAAAGAAAAACGGGTTGCATGTGTGCAGCTAGGGTGTAAGAAAGGTGGCTGGGAGTATCTCGGCCGTGCTATTGAGAGCAGCGATATTTTAGAGCATTACGGCAGTATAGTGACATCGTTAAACTTAAGGGTACTGGCGGAGAAAATATATGAAAGAGGTGTGGCGGACGATATATTTGATAGTGGTAAGTACGGTAAAGCACCGTGGGAAGAGTGAGGGTGCTCTCACGGTCGACTTATTTCCAGTCATCCGTGGGAATGACGGCGGCATTTTCTTTGTCTAACATCCAGGATCTATCCAACACTGAATGAAAGCTTTGTCAATGTACTCCCGATTTGCACGTTATACAGACATAATGGCATTGTGTATATCAACAAAGAGCTCCGATTCCGTGTTCAAAGATACCTAAAGGTTTTGCCGTTCTTGATACCGAGATTCTCATTTTCTTCATCTTGCGAAATCCGAACGTCGCTTTCGCTGAAAAAGACTCTACAACGAAACAAGTATCAGTCACCCACCGTATCTTGCAAACCAACATACCACAATAGTCTCAAGAACAACGGATAAGCCAAAATGTCAGCAGTCACTCAAGTTCAAACCCCCACAGCCATGGCGAAAGAATCACCACCATCAGATCTCAAAACCCTCGCCTCCCTCCTAATCACCACCACCCCTGCCTTCTCCGGTCCCTGCACTGCCACCGTCTGCCCCATACCCACCCCTCACGCTGCAGGCTTCTACCTTCACAACGGCCAAATGCCCCCACAACCCCAATACACCTACCCCTTTGCCACCAGCAATCCCCCGCCCGCGATCCACGCTATCTATGCCCGGGTACTGGCGAAGTCTGGCTCTGCTGAGGAGCTCCTGAAAGATCAGTTGGCTGTGGCGGCGTTTTTGAAGTTGCATGCCAGTCATGCGTTCGTGCGGCGGGAGGATGGTACGTGGGAGGTGAGGGATGACGGGGTTGCTGAGATGAGGCATGAAGTGGGCGAGGGAAGGGATGGAGAGGGGGGATGGAGTTCTTCCGAGGATGAAACCTGTACCGAGACGGATGCGACGAGTGTCTCTGAGGGCGACCTTTCCGAGGGTGAAATACGCTCTTCCGGCGACGAAAGCGAAACCCATGGACACTTTTTAGCTGCATTCCCTCCATCTAAGTAGGTCCATGACTTGAAGCCATATACTCTAAAGTAAAAAGAGACAGAACTCAAGCGTTTACATTTCCTCACCTAACCCTTCGCTTGTGAACGCAGCAGTCAGAGTGCCTTCCTTAACCCCCCATTGCGCTTCTTCAGGGACCCTCCCTGTACTGTAGAGCACGTGTACCTCTATACAACATGATATCCCAATGAAGTTAAAAAAGAAAGGTTACTCAACGGTGTGACAGATGCTCACATACCCATTTGCCTTGAGACGTGAAAGACGACTAATAAAATTATAGAAGAAAGTAGGAGTATATCAACTTTATATTTGGCTTCGTGATGGCCGTTAGCTGGGAATTGCTTTTGGGGGTCTTTCATCCATGGTAGATAGCTCTTTTCGGAAACCGTGGGCGGTGTACGAACGTCGCAAAACACATTGTTCATCCAGTCTTTTTGAACTACTCAGCTTTTTTAAAACTCCTCAAGAGTACTTTCTCGATAATATGTATATTTTGAAACTCACCATAAACAGATACGATTCTTGGAACTCTGTAGCGAATGATCCTTTCCGACCGACCTCCTCTTGAGTTCTGTACCTAACTAATATTATATTAGTCTACCCCGTTCTAAGTCCACAGAAGGGAAAGCCATCCATCCTGTTTGGGAAGGATAGGAACGATGGAGTATTTGGCACCTATGGTGATGACCAGGTTTGCCCTCTCGCTGGCTCCTATCACAACGCTGGCTTTCACACTGTTCCATAATTTCGAGGTGGGAACAAAAGAAAATATTGCATCTGAGGGATGAAGATGCTCATTGTGGACTTGCCAAGCTTTCCTGGCTCATGATCGGAACAAGCCCTTTGTTCGAGAATTCTCCCTTTTCATGATGCGTACTTTGTTCCACATGCTCGTTGTCCCGGTTTTTCAGCCAGGGCGCGACTGTCCCTAGAATTCAGCTTCAACCTCTCACATTCAAACTCTTTTCTTTTCTCATCCATCTATCTCCAAGCGACAAACACTACACATTCAAACCAAACCGAAGTAAGAATGGCCGAGAACAAGCGAAACCTCAGAACCCTCGCCGGCTCACAATTCGTGGCCGAGCTTCCCTTGATCCCTCAAAGCGAGCTTTCAAACAACTCCCTTGGCCTAGAGTGCCTCCTGTGTCAGGGAAAATACGATGCCAATACCAAAAACGCACTTCGTTTGCCTTGTGGGGATAGCTTCCATAAAGACTGTGTTCTTCTGTGGCTATCGGAGGATGAACGCAACCAGAACACCTGTCCGCATTGCCGTGAAGTCTTGTTCAACAAGCTAGCCACAATGTTTGGCTCCGAATACGTGGCTGAAGTTCCCACCATCGTTCCCGGAGCGATACCAGATGGCTTCTACGACAGAGCGTGCGCCATCTGCCGGATCGACTTTGAAGCAGATACTGAAGATGCTGTCCAGATACCAAGCTGTCTTCATAATTTTGACCGGACCTGCCTCGAATATTGGCTTTCTGAGTTTGAGTCGGCCCAAAACACGTGTCCGATTTGTCGTCATCGCCTGTTCGTAGAGGACGACAACAACAACAAGGAGCGCCCTGAAATCGCTGACCCGGTGCACAGCTTGCCGCCCGGAGGACCTCAGGGCCTAGTCATCCATCCACGCCTTCAGCCCCAGCCCAGGCCGGAGATTGTAGCGCACAGTCGAGCAATATTTTATTCGCGTACCTCGCAGGTTAATATCAACGACCGACCTCGTCGAATTCCAGTATCTCGTCGAAATCGCACCGATCCGCAGGCTCAGCGCCAGCTATTTCAGAACGCTCTCGACGACTTACAAGCGCGTCGCCAAAAGGAACTTGATGAAATATTCATGGGGCGGTGGTTCGAAAAAAATTTCCGACTTGGCGTAAAGAAGGACGTTCATCTATACGACCGCTGTAATCGGAACTTGCTCCCAGCGAGGAAAAACCCACAAGCCACGCTGCTGACGAAGGAAGAAGAGCTGGCACTTTTTGCAGCGCTCCGTAGTCATTCCTCGACGTTTGTGCTTAAATTTGACGCAGATATCCGCGTAATGTGGCTTGTTTACTGTGGCAGCACCGAACCGTACGAACTGCGAAATATCAGCGGAAATTGGACAGCAGACAACAACGATTGGATGCTGGAAGGATGGCATCGTAAATGGGGAGACTTTGATGCCATTTTGGGCAGGTGGCTGCGTCGCGGAATCGAGGAATGGCATCAGATGAGAATAAAGAAGGGATGAGAGCGTTATGATTTGGGACGCTGACGCTCAGCGAGTAAACAAATAGAATGCAAGTATTATACAATTCGGGGACACTAAAGTGCCCAGAGGTTGCCAGAAACGAAATAAGACTGGATATTAACGTGGTGATTTGGGGTTTTCAACAAGAAACCTTAAGGACTATATATTTGAGAAACACTACACTGCTTGGAGATTGACCTGCGGTCTGAAATAGGTCTTATATCCCATTCAAGAACCGGGAGCAACTCTTCGACTTTAGAAGTGACTGACTGCACAGCATTGCTGCACTTGGATATTAGAAAAGATTTTCGAGTGCTTTGTAGACATCTCGATCGCAGATGCTGAATGCTACCATCCTTGTCCGAAGAGCCTTAGTGTTAGTTCTTGTAAAGCTAATCATCATAATAGAGTCATAGCAAATAGAACAAAAGCGACCTTTTGTTGTAGTCCTCATTGTTCAACATAGCGCGTGGCTGTCATTTGGCACACAACAAAGCCATTGTCGATTCCCAAGGGCTTCTTAAAAGAGATGAAGTTGCTCAAATTCCCGTTCTCTTCGTGCTCTATCTCACCTGTATTTTCCTGACCATCGGCACAACTCCGAACAACACGAGCCAAGAATTTAGAAACAGATTAACACGGAGATACCCCAGTCAGAAGATAGACGAGACGGTGAACAACATGGCAGGAACAGATGACGAGCAAGCGAGACCAGGTCAATTTGGCGACTATGGAGAACGCTTGCGGCGGTCGCAGCGTTTGCAAGACAACACGCCAGTACCTTACAATCGGCGCCTTAGCCGAAGTCGATCGCTCCCACTCAACCAGTACGAGTACATGGAACATCCGCAACAGACTCCCACCACTTCATCCGACCCTCTTGCCCGGGAAGCTAGGAGGACAGACCTTGCCAGCAGTGACACGCCAGTAGAAGACGTTAGGGCTTCCATCGTCGACAGCTCACTAGTCATAGTACATGGCTCTCAATATGTAGCTGCACTGCCAACTGTTTCTCTAACAGAATTAGGCGACGATGAAGCTGACCGGCAGTGCGTCGTATGTAGAAATACATACGGTGCAGATCCGGTTATTCTACCCTGCAAACACGTTTTCGATAAGGAATGTTTGCTCTCCTGGCTATCCGAAGACGAGGCACACCAAAACACTTGCCCCATGTGCCGGCGGCAGCTTTTTCGAAAGCTGAACCTGGGCAACGGCGGCATTGACGTATATACTGAAGTACTCTTTGACCCTCTAGTATTGCACGACGGATTCGAGTACATTCGAGGACCTGGGCGGCCAAGTTTCGGCCGACTTCGCGCGTACGTCGCCCTCCGGCGGCGTAGAGGTGCCCTGGATGATCGTTTTCAATATGAGGACCTGAGGAACGGCGGGGCAAACCTGCCAGCCCTTGCCCCAAGACAAGTCATACTGAACATTCAGCAAGATCATCTTCTGTTTCAGGAGCTACAGAGTCAAGGAGCCTTTACGCTGCCCGGAATGGATCTCCAATTTCGAGCAGGTCATACTGGCATAACAGATGAAGATATTTATGAGATCCTGCGGGATACTGGGGCCGATTGGTGTACCGAACAGGGCAGATGGCGTCTGAACGGACGTCCTCAGAGATTTGGTGAGGAGTCGGCGGAGGAGCGCCAGGGGCAGGAGGCACAGACATCTTCAAACTTGCAAAACCTTGCAGGTGTCGTAAGGAGGGCATGGAACAGCTTGCAGGTGACATAAAGATAGACGGTCTTGGTGCGACACCAAATCCACAAGTAGCGTAATGCTTTTGATTTTGGGAGCACAGGAATTTTGTATAAAGCATAAAATAGACAGCTAGTGGAATCGAGACTTTGACATACTCATCATACTGATGCTTGCAAAAGAAGATTTTCGAGTGAACCTACCGATGTGTGATAATACCAGTAAAACACTCCTTGGTTGACAGTTGTTAAGATAGCGAGTCCTCGTGGCAACTTTGCGAGTAGTGACAATTGAAGGCACCTGGCAATTATACGTACATTACCTATCTGATCTGCACCTGTTGAGGCTCACCAGATCTGCGAGCGAGGTGTGCGCAGGCGCGAAACCAAATCCCCGACCCAAGAGACCCCTGACACGAGTCAAAGAAGTCGTCGGGAAAGCCACGGCCAGATCGGGTTGATGGCGTGGGAGTCTATCATGTTTTATCGTTCGGTGGGTGTAAAGGGGCAGCTGAAAATAGTAAAATTACGGTGGATACTGTAGCATTTTAAGGTTATTGATCGATTGATATCTGGAAATTCGTCGGGAGAACGACATGTGGTGAGCTGGTTGGCCATTCTGGGCCTTGCCCTCGTAGACTCTTTGAGAGACAGCTTAAGAATCCTGCCAAGCAACACTTGGGTAGTGGAGATGAGAGGATTCCTCTTGTAGACATAGCTCGTGTTCCTCAGCTGTACCCTAAACCATTTTGCATCACGGTAACAAGTCTTGCTAGAATAGATTGATTGATTGACTGATAGATACCTAGATAGATTGATTGATTGACTTTGATAAGCGCACGTTCTCGAACCCAACTCCTTTTGCGGGTGTGCCTTTCCCAATACGATCATAGTGCGCCTCAACCGAAAACTGGTTGCCCTGAGAATCGTAAATTTTGTTTCTCAAGCTTCTGATAAAAAGCCCCAATTCCTCCTCAATCAACAACTCTTTCTGTTATACAAATTTCCCTTCCGTTTGTGCGTATAGAAAACTGTGCGTTGTTGATTGCCCGCCTGGATCCACGGGTTTCACATACTGTAAGTGTGACAACTTCCCCTCCTTTTCAATCGCTCTGCGAGCGCTGCGGAGCCCAATCAAGCCTTGAAGGGGAAGCTGTGTCATACACTGTCAATGCTACAGATTGCAATTGAAGGAACCAGTGAGCACTGGCGAACTTCCCGATCTTGCGTCCAGGCTACGGTTCCCTTGCTCTCTACCCATTGACGCCCCGTTGCTCTGCTTGGGGCTACCTCAATCTGCCCAAGGGATTAATCGAGGAAGCTGATGCTAATTGTGCCTAAGGAATTGCAGACAAAATCTTCTGATACCATCAAATCCTCCCCCACAATGGCAAGCGCACTGCCTGCCCACCTAAAACCGGCCGCCATGAGCAACGGGGATGGCGAAGGGGCTTTCGCGAGAAAGCACCATGGGAAGTCACAATCGCACGTGGTAAGTTGAGACATGCTTTCTCTATGCAGTAGAGTGCGCGGACTGGAATGCTCCACGCAAAAGACCCTCGGTGAACTTTGAGGCTGTACAAGCTTTGGGGGTCACGAGCCTGATACAAGTGGTTTTTCTCGTTGCTGTGTGAATTATCGCTCCTTCCTGATACTTTGACTCTTCCCCTTAACACTTCTACCGCCCATGGGCTGAGTTTTACTACCCTGTCACACACATTTACCGACAACTTACCTTACTCACCACACATATTCTATCGCTTGCGCCACCTTAAATCCCAGAACTCATCTTGACTATCCACCGATTTATATTCTCAGAGCAAGCCACAGACACTGCAATTCCTGCCGATATGAAGAGCCCACAGCTAATCAGGCCCCGTGCCGACTCAAAGGCTTTCGAAAACACCTCCACATCCGTCGCAGCCGGCCAGATGCGCAACGCTTTGAACGCTCTTGCGGACACATGCACAGACGAAGATACAAAGGCGCGGTTCGAGACGGAGATGGACAATTTCTTTGGCCTGTTCCGCCGATACCTCAACGACAAAGCCAAGGGCAATGTTTTGTCGTGGGATCGTATCAATCCCCCACACCCAGAACAAGTTGTTGATTACAACGACCTCGCCAACTCCGATTCGGTTGACTTTCTTAACAAATTGGCTGTCATCAAGCTCAACGGTGGTCTCGGTACCTCGATGGGTTGCGTTGGCCCTAAGTCTGTCATTGAGGTCCGCGATGGCATGTCCTTCCTCGATCTTTCGGTCCGCCAAATCGAATATCTCAATCGCACCTACAATGTCAACGTACCTTTCGTGTTGATGAACTCGTTTAACACCGACGAAGACACCCAAAATATCATCAAGAAGTACGAGGGCCACAACATTGACATCATGACCTTCAACCAGTCTCGCTACCCTCGTATCCTCAAAGACTCCCTTCTCCCAGCACCTAAATCATACAACTCCCAGATCTCGGATTGGTATCCACCCGGACATGGAGACGTTTTCGAATCTCTGTACAATTCCGGCATCCTAGACAAACTTATTGACCGGGGGGTTGAGATCGTCTTTCTCTCCAATGCCGACAACCTGGGCGCAGTGGTGGACCTACGTATACTACAGCATATGGTTCAGACTGACGCGGAGTACATAATGGAGTTAACCGACAAAACCAAGGCCGATGTCAAGGGTGGTACGATTATCGACTACGAAGGCTCCGTTCGTCTTCTTGAAATCGCTCAGGTACCAAAAGAGCACACGAACGAATTCAAGTCGATCAAAAAGTTCAAGTACTTCAACACTAACAACATCTGGCTTAACCTAAAAGCGATCAAAAGGGTTGTGGAAGACAATGAGCTTGCGATGGAGATAATCCCGAACAGCAAGTCGATCCCGGCCGACAAGAAAGGAGAATCGGACGTCTCCATCATCCAGCTCGAGACCGCTGTTGGTGCGGCGATCCGCCACTTCAAAAACGCACACGGAGTCAACGTCCCCCGCAGACGCTTCTTGCCTGTCAAGACGTGCTCCGACCTTATGCTGGTCAAATCAGACCTTTACAGTCTGCAGCACGGTCAGCTCGTGATGCACCAAGACCGGTTCGGCCCCGCGCCCTTGATCAAGCTCGGCAACGACTTCAAAAAGGTCAGCGACTTCCAGAAGCGTATTGCCAGCATCCCGAAGATCCTCGAGCTGGACCACTTGACCATCACCGGAGCCGTCAATCTCGGACGGGGTGTGGTGATGAAGGGGACCGTCATCATTGTGGCTACGGAGGGAAGCACCATCGATGTTCCTCCCGGGTCCGTGTTGGAGAATGTGGTTGTGCAAGGGAGTTTGAGGCTGCTAGAGCATTGAGCAACGCTTGCTGCTTATATGTAAAGATAGACTTTGCGGTGAATGCGCTGCCTGGCTTTTTGTAATGCACTTCTTTTCGGGCAGGAACGTCAGTTTGGATGAGTTCGCAAATGATGGGTTCAGCGTGGTGTGTCTTTGTATCACCGGTTTCGATAACACGTACACATAGATGCCTTACTTAATACCAATTAGCTACTTGAAGGCATCTTTTTGGTCTTTTCTGGCACCGTTGGCTGGCCACACAACTTGTCAATACCTAATAACGAGCTGTCAGCCCTATGGAATAACTTGATTGGTCCGGCTGTCGGGCCGACCACTCCGCAGGCTAGGGGCTTTTCCGAGAAACATGCGCGAACGGGAGCATGGCGATGGCGATGGCGATAGGAAAAAGCTTGGTATGAAAACAAGCTTTGTTTCCGGTGCGAAACTAGCGTCAGGGCGACATGGATGTTTCTTCGTTCTCGGAGGCCACGGAACAGTTTGCGTCGAGGTGTTCATCAATACCTGGAGCCTTGATTCTATTAACCCCCACACCTATCCATCCACTACCTTATGATGACCTCATGAAAATTTTGAAGTTCTCACTAAGGTAAAATGCTTGAGACTGCTTTACACTATGATGGGGTTTTTTCGGAATTTTCTACTTGGAGGTTGATGTATCTTTCTGGTGGTGGGTGGTTGGTCAGATTTGGTCTGCGACGACAATTTGATACCGACACTCGGACTAGGGTGATGCCTCGATCAAATATATTGCTGAGAGTGTAGGTAACCATTGATTGCCATGATTTAGACGCTAGTCCTTATATATACAAACGACACACTTGAGATTCGTTGAGGTTGCAAGTCTTCCTGGATGGAGAGGTAGGGAGTAGAGGGTGGAGGAAGAGACGTCTCTAGAATCCTCGAACGTTTGGATAAAGTTGTGCCCAGAATAAAGGATACAGACATTTTGCGATGGCGCAGGCCCTGGAGACAGAGATCAAGTAGCCACTGAGGACGAACCATTCTATAGGCCCAGGGATAGAGACGGCCATGATTTGCTGGGCTAAGGTGGCTTGTTAGCGATGCCAGGCAGATATTCACGAGTGAGACATACACAGAGCGTAAAAGGCGTAACTGTCGACGTTCTTCTTCGCGTCAACAATCGGCAGGCCCTTAACCTCGTCCCAGCCGACGGGTGTATTGACGGCGTGGTCAACTGTGAAATTGTCAGTCGTTGAAAGAACAACAACAGCTTTGTGACAGTCACACTGACAGGCAAATTTATCTTGACCTAAAGACAGAAGCGCACGAAGTAAGACGAATGAGAGACAAGTTGCATATGCGACGTTGTCAATCCGTTTCATTTCATGAAATCCATCCCGGCCGGGCAAGGCCTTTACGGCTGCAACCGTAGGCTGACTCTCTGTTGTATCTGGTGAATTACCCCTGGTCAAGGCTGGATCGCAGAGCACAAGGTACTTCATCCGGCGAGTGCTGTGATATACGCCGGGCATTAACGGGCTGGTCAGTGTCATAGACACGGCGTCTCCACACATCCTTGGATTGAGACCACCTTCATGACGCGAAGCTTCAACTACAACACCTGTGTGCGTATTTATCCAAGCATAGGGTGATTTTCTAGGTATGGGGACGAAGATTGCATCGCCACAGTACACATTAATATGATCCGGATGAGGCATGTCGATCAAACCCCACTTTACGGAATTGGCAGTCTCTCGGTATCTCGCTGATTTGAACCGCAATGTCAGTCGATCCATCAGAGCATTCGGTTACTGACCTGCGATGTGTTCTTGATCCCCATGACTAGCATGTTCAAAGAGCTGCGACCTCGAATTCTCCGGAATCCCGACGACATTATCCAAGACTGTGGAAGAAGCGAGAAGCATCATGCTGTGTGCCTCTTGCATTGCAGCTGTTATCATGTCGGTTCTGTTCACGGACATGAATCTCAGCGATTGGTCATAATAATGTCTGCATGATGCGTCGATGAGATAGGCTCCGACCTGAGCGAAGAGTCCGCAAAGAAACAGACTTGTGTAGAAGACTGGAGTGAATGAAATCATGGCCGGATGAGAAACAAAAAAAGCAACGACAGATTACAGCCAGCGAATCTTGGAAGAGAAGAACATGGAAATGAGCCTCCATCAATGAAACACTACTAACATGACAATTGACAAGGCACTCATTCCCTCCTCGCTAAATATTAATACCCCGTAATCATTGAGCTACAAGCCAGAAACTGCCCTGAGCTTTAACAAGAGAGATGATAGGGTGGGATGTTCATCCCGCTGCTCCCTTGGACACAAGTACCAAAACTATCAATGCAGGTACACGGATAAGACATCAAGATCAATTCGCACAAGGTACTTCTTCGGCGGCAGTAAGTTATAGGGTTGCTGTCACCAATACATAACATCTACGCAACCGTGGATTATCCGCTCCAATCATTGTTACCCCAACAGTGAAAGGGATCTTCATAATGACAGAGGCGGTTAGAGTGAATCTCGACTTTAAGCTTTGCTCTTATCAAACTGGTGAACGATCAAAGGGGAGGTGGAGGAAGATGACGAGAGGTAGGTGAGGCCGTAGAGAGAGGTAGCACATTGAAGCCGTCGATATGGTCCGGATGATGGTCTCTTGTTTGCGCGTCACGTTTCGCGAATTCTGCGGTAGTCTCATCGATGAGCTTCTGTCATGCTTCTTCTTCTGCTGTAGGAAAGGTGGAAGGTTACCTACCTTACCTTACTGATCACGCATTAGTACTGGTTAGGCAATAGTATGCTTTAGCCTTTTATGTACTAGCGCTCGGGATATGATGCACAGCTTGACAGTTTGCGTGAAATGGGGGCAAATACGGAGTAATAACAAGTAAGTAGCTGCTGCCATGCTTAGTGAAGGACTGCTGGACGTTGGACCTTCATACAACTACATCAGGGGCTGAGGGCCATTGACTCTCTTGCCACAGCCACAAGACTTCATCTTCTGGATGAGCCAGGCGCTCTCGGAACTTGATTACTATCTAGGATGCTACGGCTGTAGGGATAGTATCGAGCTCCAATGCTCCTTGAATTGCGCAATTGGCTTTCGCTAGCCCCCTCTCTCATCGCACTGGTGTTGCAGTGCGCTCCGGTATGTGGAGATGCAGACTTTGAGAGTGTGAGGGTCTTGATGAAAGAAGATTCGAGTGGAAGAGCTGGAGATCCTCCGGGCAAGTACTGGCGTCAGTACCAACACTTCTTTTTTCTCAAGGACTCACATCATTAACGGGTTATTAGATGAATCAACGTGAGTCCTAGCACTTGATATCGACAACGGAGTTGACGCTGAAATACTTGTTGCAGCTTTCACCCGCACTATGATGGTCGGTCAGTTCAGCATTTCCGTCGTTCGGAAGACTTAGACTCAATGTTCATTACAGATTTACCGACCATGAACTGCCATACGAGGAACTTAGGACGAATCTTACAATGCTCATGCAATCATATCTCTCAACAATGATAGATCTTGGGGCCGAAACGTGGATAATGCACGGGACGCTGATGGGTTGGTGGTGGAACCGAAAAGTAAGCCGGTAATCATTAGGAACAACTTCGCCTTTACTGAGAATACCCAGATACTACCATGGGACTCCGACATCGATGTTCAGGTTTCGGAATCGACAATCCATTTTCTTGCTAGCTACTACAACATGACTATCCACAAGTATGTTACGCCTGAGGTGCCACAGGGAAGGAAGTACATGATAGAGATAAACCCAAACTACATCAACGGTTCAACGGCAGATCGCTTGAACATGATCGATGGCCGGTGGATTGATACAATAACGGGGGTATTCATTGATGTTACGACTGTCAGGCCGAAGAAAGGCGACCCAGGTTTACTGGCTTGCAAGGACAAGCACCATTATGAGGTGCGTATTCTATGACTCGCACAGATAAGGTGCAACACAGATCACTGAACTCATAGTCATCTAGACCAACGACGTCTTTCCCTTGCGAGATAGCATATTCGAGGATCGGCCAGTGAAGATACCTTACAACTATGCATGGTTACTGGAAGAAGAATACGGGAGAGCGGCACTCGTAAGGACAAAACACCAAGGGTCAGTAGCTGGCTCACCTGGTCTTCGTGGAACGCGCTAAATAATTACAGTCACCAATTCAATACCACCACCATGGAGTGGGAGCGTCTTAAGTAAGTAGACTGGTCCTATGACACACCCGCGACCCATTCCTCTCACCATACCGTAGCAGAGTTATTCTTGGTCAACAACAGAAGGCTGACGTGTATTTGTGTGACTAGAAAACCCCCTCGATACCAAGCCTTCCGTCCTGGCCCCAAAGAGGTACCTGCAAAGCTGGCGAGACGCTTTTGATCCACAGCCAGCCATCTTACCTCACCTTCCACCATCAAACCAATCTCAGTAATTCTCGGACTCAATCATTGCACATTGCACGGCGTGGATCTTGGAAGCTGCATTGTCAAGGGCGTTGGCCATTCGTCTCTGGACGTACGCCTCTAGTATTTATATCTCAGGCATTTTGCCGCGTACACTTGGTCACAGGGGCTTGCGGCTGGAGCGAGACATTAAAGTAGGATAAATAAAGAGGAAGTACTACGTACTATCAAAGCTGCCATGGACATCGCGTTTGTGACGAACCGCTTTCATTACATATGGTGCTACAGCCTACGAACTTGTTCTTCGACTCAAGTTACGTTACTCAATGGTGTGGGTGCGTGTGTGCGCCTGCAGTTTGTAACTCCGTACCATAGTAGTCTGTATTTCAACACACGCATAAGGGTGGGCATACACATTATCGTTGTAGATATAGTCAAACAGCACCTCCCGTGCCGCCGCTTAGAAGGCCTCGTGCTCCACAGATCTACGGATATCATTGGCTCCAAAAGCTTCCAATATTCTACAACACTGTCGACGAACCCAACATATCTCACTAACGTTGTCCGGAAAGGAGTGGAAGAAGTCCTATGATTTGAACTGCAATCCGAGTCCTTCAAGTTAGACACCAGCATAGAAGGACAAGCCCGCGCGAAGTCCCGCTTGTTCACGCCGATTCTTCGAACAATGTCACAGCTCAACGACGATTACTCAACAAGCCCCAACGATGCCACTTTCGCAGCACCGCTCACATACCTTCCCAAAATCAATGCCAATGGTCTTTCTCCTACGGCACCGACAACCTACCACAGCAGTACCTCTCCGCTAGCAAACGGTGTCTCATCATCGCCACTGAACTCAAGATCTTGTACTACGTGCAGGAAGAGAAAAGTTCGATGTGACAAGAGGCATCCCTGCTCGAACTGTAGTAAGGCGGGCGTGGAGTGTATATTCCCAGGTCCAGGCAGAGCCCCTCGACGCAGCAGAAAACCGCCGGACGCAGAGCTGCTTGCAAGACTTCGGAGGCTAGAGGGCGTGGTTCAGAATTTGGGAAAAGGGATTGATGAGGAAGGGGAGGTGATCGAGATCGCGCAGCCGTCAGAGGAACCTACCAAGCCTGCGGTCGACGAAGCTAAATCGAACACTCTGAAGAATTGTGGGCTGTTTCGTTCTGTTCCAGGCCCAGAGAATACGGACCATGGTGGCATGGTTAAGGAGTTCGGACGGCTGGTTGTGGATGAGGGGAGAAGTCGGTACGTGAGCAATAAGTTTTGGAATAGCTTGAGCGAGGAGGTGAGTTGTACATTTAGTGTATGCTATGTCGTTCCACACTGTTATCTGCGGACACTCCTAGGAAGTTGGGCAGCAACAGGACCAGTCTTGAGACGAGTCTTATCGGTTTGAAGGATAACAGAAAAATATCTCATGGGCTTTTCTGTAACATTCATAGCTATAACCCCGATCTAAAGCCAAAGAAAACCTGCTGACAAGACTAATGTGGACAGGTTGCCGAAATGCGTGACATCCTTGACGATCCTACTGATGATGAAGATGACTACCCTTCGCCCGCCTCAACCTCCACGGCATCGACGAATACTCAGGGATTCATCTTTAGCTTCAACTCATCAGCTCGTTCACTTCGCGAATTTCACCCCTCGTTGGAACAAATACCTATGTATTGGGAGATCTACAAGGAAAACGTTGATCCCTTAATTAAGATTTTCCACAGGCCTTGTGCTGAGGAGACAATCCTCGAAGCCTCCCAGAATCTGGATCATGTCAGCAAGCCGCTGGAAGTTATGATGTTTGCCATTTATTTTGCGGTGGTGACCTCGTTATCGGCGGAAGAATGCATGACCCTTTTCGCTTTTGAAAAGCAAGCTGGCCTGAAGAAGTATCGATTTGCTTTTGAGCAAGCACTAGCCCGAGCTAGCTTCTTGAGCACCCAAGAACTAGTGGTCCTACAATCGTTTGCCCTTTTCCTGAACTGCGTTCGCCGCTACGATGACAGCCGCTATGTTTGGACCCTCACAGGGCTTCTCATTCGCCTTGCTCAAGCGCTGGGCATTCATCGTGATGGGGCGAAATTTGGTATCTCACCCTTCCAAACAGAAATGCGCAGACGACTGTGGTGGCAGATTTGCACACTCGATGTGCGCGCGGCTGAAGACCACGGTTCAGACCCTTCCATCAGCGAAGAGACATTTGATACCCGCCTTCCTCTGAATATTAACGACGAGGATATTGGTTCCAGTTCGAAAGAAACTCCGAAGGAACGCGAGGGTTGGTCGGAAATGACATTTGACCTCATCCGCTTCACAGTGAGCACCACGGTGCGACGTTTCAGCTATACGCCAGTAGCTGGCCCATGTCAGAAGCGAAGTGCCGGTCTTACCCTCGAAGATAAGGAGCATCTTATTGAAGAGTTGCATCAGTATCTGGAGAACCACTACTTGAAGTATTGTGACATGAACGTGCCTCTGCATTGGGTCGCTGCGACGGTAGCCAGACTAGTGATGGCGAAAATGTGGCTGATTGTTCACCATCCTCTGAAACGAGAAGATGGCGGTGCAGGCCTGCCGCGGGAAACTCAAGACCGGCTATTCATGACTTCTGTCGAAGTTGTCAAATTCTCTCGTTTGCTGGAAACCGAGAAGAGTACGCTCAAGTGGGGATGGCTTTTCCGAACTTACGTCCAGTGGCATGCGGTAGCATTTATCCTTTCCCAGCTCTGCACTCGCACCAAAGGTCCTGAAGCTGAGCATGGCTGGGAGGTCATTGAGAGCGTCTTTGATGAGTGGAGTGATCTTATGCTGGCCAGTAAGAGAGGGATGCTATGGAAGCCATTGCGAAAACTCAAGGCAAGAGCTCGAGCTGCTAGGGACAAAGAGCTAGAGAAAGAAGCACAATACCCACTAGACGGTTCCCTTGGGCCTATAAACCCGTCGATGAACGCCGCTATGGAGCCCATGGGGATCTCGGATTTATCTATCGATTTCCTCAATATCACACCATCTTCAATACTTGTGGATACCAGCATCCAACAGCCTCTGCCTGGCCCTAACGGATCACAGCCATTCATACCGATGCAGCAAGTGCAATGCACTGATTCTATGAACCAGTGGATTTACGATGATTCGGCTTTTCCACCGGATGTTCTCAACGCGGATGAGTCTCTGAATTGGGCGGGGTGGGATGACATGGTTAAGAACTTTGATATGGAGGTCGAAGATGGCCAGGGAATCGTTAGGGGCCCGGGGCCCAATGGTATGACAAATTGGTGGTAAATGGTTTAGGACGTGACACTATACGCACATATATGGAGCTTACGATGGTAGGAGAGCATGATTTTAGATACCATTGGCGCATGTCCTTTGCATTTATGAGTCTCTCCTCAATCAATCAAGGGAAGGTTGAAATACCTCCCGCTTGATATTGTTATATATAAACGGCCGAACATAACGCAAATATTCTACATAACAAACGTATATAACCTCAGTAACTATGGATAATAATGCTTCGAATCTGGTGCTTTACCGTTACTATTTCATGATAGTCGAGCTTCACCAGCTGCCGATTATTCAGGCTAGCGCTTCGCGGGCCGCTTCTGCACAATGAACGACCCGGAGCCATTTGGCTTGTACAGTACAACTGTTACTTTGTCAGCTTCGAGCTTCAATTCGCAACTCATTATCTTCTGGCACTTCGCAATGGATCTCGCAAGCATCAAGGAGCAGGTCACAAACCTGTCTCTCTACGACCTTAAAGCCGGCGTACGAAAGGTTCAGAATGGTAAAGCAACACAACAACTCAATTGCCTGTTCCTAAGCTAACTGAGGAACATCTAGCTGTAATGAACTACACCGAGATGGAGGCGAAGGTAGACGGGCTTTAGATGAATCTAGGTACTGGACTGACGAATGCCACAAGGTCCGAGAAGCAACCAACAACGAACCATGGGGGGCATCCTCGACACTCATGCAGGAGATTGCCAATGCTACCCACAGCTAGTATGGAAGACCACTATCAAACTACTGGCATTGGCTCACCCGGCTATGCAGTCAATTACTTAGCGAAATAATGCCCATGATCTACAAGCGGTTTACAGAAAAAGCGGCCGAAGAGTGGAGACAGATTTACAAGGTCCGCAAGTATCTTGCTCAGTTTTATATACCTGAAGATTGCTCACAGGACTTGCAGGGTCTGCAACTTCTAGAATTCCTGATCAAGAATGGTTCTGAGCGTGTCATCGACGATGCACGTTCACACCTGTCACTCATAAAAATGCTTCGCCAATTTCACTTTATTGACCAAAATGGCAAGGATCAGGGTGTCAATGTACGGAACCGATCTAAAGAACTCTCAGAGCTTCTAGGCGATGTTGATCGGATCCGAGCTGAACGTAAGAAAGCGAGAAGCAACCGCAACAAGTTTGGAGGTGTGGAGGGCGGAGCTATGAGCGGAGGTCTTTCCAGTGGCAGTCGATACGGAGGCTTTGGTAGCGAAGACCAGGGCAGCTACGGAGCCTACAGTGGTGGAGTGTATGGCGATGGCGGTGGTTACGGAGGGAACACATCCGGCTTCCAGGATTCGAGCAGCAGGAGAGATCGATTTGAAGAGTACGATGAGTTCGACGAAGGTGCAGTAGCTTCTTCGGGACGTCGGAAAGCGGACACCTCTTCGACGGCCGTTAAACGAGAACCAAAGAAAGCAGAACCGCCCAAAAAGAAAGAACCAGAAATCGACATTCTTGGGTTTGACGATGACGATATCCCACCCGAAACACCACCAAAACCCTTCACGACCAACGGTAAGAAGGCTGTCTCAAATCCTATGGATGATATACTTGGTGGTGCCTCATCCGGCGGCGCAGACGACGACGATTTTGACGATTTCCAATCCGCAACTCCCACCACACAATCCTCCGCCCCCTCGAAACCCTCAATCTCAAACCTACCGCCCCCACTATCAGCCACATCTCCAGCACAAAGCACCCAATATGCCGCCCCCAAACCCGTTCCTACTTCCCAGGGCGCCAATTTCAATGATCTTGTCGGCTTCAATTCCATTTCCCCAGCCCCAAGCATGAGCAGCACGAAATCTGCTCCACTGCCAGCAAGCACCTTATCCCTCCCGCCTCCGATGACACAACCACAGCCTCAAGCCGCAAGACCAACGAACTATCAACCGGCCCAGCCAAATTACTTCACCTCCGTCCCTATTGCGCCCACACCCGCGTCCCAGCCCTCCTCCATGGGCATGGGTGGACAATCGAAACCTTCTCTACCGTCCAGCACTTCCTTTGGTGGCGGCAAACCCGCTGCAGCGAAGCCGGCAAATGGACAAGATGTGTTCGGGAGCTTGTGGTCACAAGCCAGCGCCGGAGCCGGGATTAAGAAGACGAATACGCCAGGCCAGCATGGCCCGAATTTGGCAAGCATGGCGAAGGAGAAAGCTAGTGCAGGGATTTGGGGAGCTGCTGCGGGTAGTACAAGTCAGGCTCAGCGGCCGGCTCAGGCAACCGGGCAGAATGGTGGGTTGGATGATTTGTTGGGATGAAATGGTAAAATTGGGGATGGATATACGAGCGTGGTGCGCTTTCCTTCGAACGTCCACGCAGAATAAGCGGGTTAATTTTAGAATGATACATGCGCAGAAACGGGCTGGATGCATGCTTGATGTATTGCACTGGCAAATGGAATTTGCCAAGGACTTCTTAAAAGATATAGGGGATCCGTGGATCCGTGGGCTAGCTACCTAAGAGTTGCTTATAGCAATTTTGTGGTGCAGATAGCGCTTTCACGAATGATAAATAGGGGTTGTACGGGAATGGAAATATCAACAAGAGTCCGCCGGTCTGTCTAAATTCCGGTCTTGAAACACTGGTCATCTCAGTATTCTACTGTCGAAGATGGAAGAAGATAGGTATGTATGCTTTGAATATAATTTCTGCAGACCTTACACGCATTTTGTTCGTTCTAGATATTTAAAAACGCTTACTGTGATGCGCTTGGCCCTCGGGTTATGGTAGATGTTGAGTAATCAGTGATGTTCAAAAAAAGAAAAGAATACTGCGATTAGAAGACGGCACATCGCTGTCGACTGTCATTAATCTTTGCCCGAATTTTTCGTCGCATGAGGCTCTCTCTTTGGAGGCGTTGGTGAAGAGCGAGAAGCGTTTTCAATGAAGTAGCAGCAGGAGCTCCGACGCTCTCAAGCTCTAGGATAAGGGCGGGCTGACTGGTAGAAGAGAGCTCCGCAACAACGTATTTGGCTGTCCTTGATATTCTTTGAAGGCAGACAGTTTGTGATTTATACATGAATCGGTTTTGGAAAGCTGGGGGGGGTGGGGGAAGGGCTGGAAAGCAATACGGTCACTTTCAGAGGTGTGAGTCGTTTCGTTTTTCAAACTTGTTCTACTAATATTTCCCAACGGTTGGAGCAAGCACGGTTAAAGATTGTCGACAGTGTATCTTTTCTATAATTGGACGACTGCTATACTCTTGACTATAGCATAAGTAACCTTGTTCATGTGACCCTGTCTGCCGTTGTCAGTATGGGGTGGTTCGATGGTGGAGGAACTATGATAGATGGGTAGAAAGGAATGTGTGTAGAGAGGTAGTAAAGGAAGGGTATGAGATATAGGAGCGTATAGCTAGTTGATGTCTGCGGGTTGAAGACAGTATCTGATATGCATGATGATAGCTATATCTTTGGTAGTGGAGAAGAATGTTTTGAGATATGCTGGATGGGGAACAGGGGGGATTTTAGACGTATTTGAGCGTCTGTTGGGTTAATTTCGCCAATGTCCGTGATTAGCGTAGTATCGAAATATACTGGTCCACAAGTTTTGTTCCTTCCCGTTAATTCAGCGTGAGAGAGCAGAAGTCTGGACTTGATATCCCTCAAAGACCGCTTTATGCCGCTAGGTATATATGCTGCATGCGATATATTAGTTTCTCTTTCAACGATTAGGTACCCTCTCGAGAAGCCGGATGCCGGAGTTGTTGACGGCCATGCGGTGGGTGTAGAGACCATATTTAGCAACGAGGCCCAGAACGTTTCCAACTTTGATTCCCTTGGTCATGATGAATCCTTCTCCAGCTTCTCCAACTCCGCCACGACGCCCTCGAACTTCGCCCATCCACCGTCGGGCAGGCCACCTTTCATTGGCAGCCTGGTGCCATCTTGATCCCCCATGCCTAATACGCGGCTAACACCTTCTTTGATACCCACGACGCCGCATCCTACTACTAGTTCTTCGCCTCTGCATACAATTTCCTGTATTCTTCTGGCAGATTCGTAGTCTCCTTTTTTTGCAGCTTTATACAACCTCACAACTACCCTAGGAAATATATTTGCCAAACCATCAATCGTGCCTGCACAGCCAACCGCGAGGGCAGGGAGAAGTTGTTGGCCTAGGCCCGTAAAAACCGCGAAATGCTTGTGGTCGATGGAAGGGGATGAGGCAATCTGGGCGTGTGAAGAGATATCGTTGTGTGAGAGTTTGCAGCCAACGATGTTGCGGTGGGAGGAAAGCGTAGCAAAGGTTGAGGGGCAGATAGATATATTGTTGGAAACGGCGGGGTAGTGGTAGCTTAATGTACGTTGAGTTTTGGTAATCCAACAGACTGTCTTCGGGATCAGAAAGAAATTTTCTTACATCATGATAGGTATGGGAGAGCGGTCAGCGATTGCTGTATACCAGGCTATGAGGCCTTCTTGTGTGACAGCTGGGGCAAAATAGCCTGGCGCGAGGACAAGGCCCCATTGGCAACCACAGTTCTTCGCATCGCGAAGTTGTATGAGGGTGTCTTCGATGCTTTGGGTGGCTGTTCCGGCGATGAGAGGGTAATCATGATAGCCAGCTTTCTCGAGTTCTTGGCGAATATGTTTGAGAAGGGTGATCCGTTCGGCATTGTCGATTGCGACTGCTTCGCCGGTTGAACCGAGGACTACTAGACCGCGGAGACCGCATTTTGCGAGGTGGATGGAGTGTTTTGCTTGAGTTTCGAGATCGAGAGGTGGGACATTAGCGGAGTAATTGGAGGCTGATTTGGGAACGAAGAATGTAACAACGGGGGCGTATACGCCCGAGGGTGGAGGATTTGCCATTGTATATGCCTGGTAGAAAGGGAAGGTGAACGTGAAACTATGAGGGCGTTGTATCCTTTGCATCGTCCTCTATGTAAATGCCATCAGACCTTTAGTGGGGAGATGGACCCTGGAGATGATCAACAGATGCACCGAGATGCCGACCATGACGTGCGTTTCCACTTCTCGCTTTCGGGCAGCCGCCGTAGCTCAGAGCGAGGAAGAAGATACCGCGGAATATGCTAATTAGAAGACCTCCGTAAGAAGTTGCTTTGTTGTTCAAGTTAAGAAGCTCTTTCCATCGTAGTAGGCGGCCAATGAGGCAGATAATTGTGTACCGAGCTGATCAACAAAGTCTGGAAAGGCGCTGCTCATGACTGTAGAAGTGCGGTCGATAGCAGGCTCCTCTATACGGTGCCGACTTTGTTTGAAAAAGCTATAGGTAGCCTAAATGCCCTTGGCAGAGTCACGTAAGGGTCATTGCTAACTCAGTCCTGTTCTGTATCTTGTGTCGAAATACTGACTTTGTAGTTCAGACCTGAGCATGGCTTATGAAGGCCTCGTTGACTCTCACATCCATCTGTATCCGTCATCGGAGATCGGAACACTGGCATGGTGCAAAGATGAGCACCCTTTGAATGGACAGTATTCAGTTGACGAATACCTCTCAGCACTTGAACATGCACCTAAATTTCGTGGTTTCATTTTCATCGAGACTGACAGAAAGAGCCACTTGAACTCCGACGAGGGATGGGAGCAACCTCTCCGTGAATTGGACTGGATCTCGCGCGTGGCTGCGGGAATACCAAGGTTAGGAGAAGGTCATAACCCGGAACATGCACAGCATTGCCTTGCAATTGTTTTATGGGCTCCGATACCACTCGGTTCGGAAGCTTTGTGTAGATATGCTGAAAAGGTAAAGACGCGAGCTGGTTCTTATAAGGACCTTGTCAAGGGCTTCCGGTATCTCGTCCAGGATAAGCCCAAGGGAACTATGACGCAGCCTAATTTCATTGACTCTCTTCGGTGGCTTGGAGAACACGGTTATACCTTTGATTTGGGCGTCGACCAGAGAAGCAGTGGCGACTGGCAGCTTGATGAGGCAGTGGAAATGATTCGTAAAGCACATGAGGGGGTACTAGAGGAGAAGAAGGTCACCGTGATCATTAGTAGAAGATAATCCTCTCTGACCTTGAGTGGGAAGCAATTAATGTTCATCTAGATCACATGTGCAAGCCGAACTTGAGATGTTCGGGCGAATATGACCAACCGATGGGTAGCCCGACCTTCGATCCAAGTTTCCGTACTTGGGAAACGCGAATACGTGAGCTCGCTCTATTTTCGAAGACATATATGAAGATCTCTGGTGGCTTCTCTGAAATACGACCACTTTCCCCTCAGCAAGAACAACTAGACTTCTGGACAAGAGCGGATTTGATGAGACAAACTTACACCTGGATTATGGACTGGCTGGACAGAGTGCTTTCAGATTTCGGAGCAAGTCGCATTATGTTCGGGAGTGATTGGCCCGTGTGCAATATGGGAGGCGGTGGGAACAGCGTTGCGTGGATGAACGTAAGTTTGTTTTCGAAACTAGTTGCTCCTATTCCGAACCCACGGACGGTTTCCTTTCAACAAGGAATTGCTAACTTCGAGATTATCGTAGTGGTGGTGGATAGTAAAGCAATTTGCCGACATAAGACTCGAAGGTAGAGATCGAGATAGTCTTTTTGGAGATAACGCTGCAAGAGCTTACAACATCCGCGCATTGAGCGAGACGGATCCCAGTGCCGTGCTCAAACGGAAGAACTTCGCTTAGGAGACGTAAACAGAAATTTCGGAGGCTAGAAACAAGGCCCATTCAATCCTTTTAAGCACTCTGCGATGTGAGCGCTCGAATTCTGCCAGGCGCTTGAAGACGGAGGAATTGCAACGACGGAAAGCCCCTACGATGTTTGTGATGGGTTCCAATACTCTAGGTGCTCTTAGAGCACAACTTGTCTTTTAGTCTTAAAGGAAGTATCTTATTGGAAGCTGCCTTATACAGCCATTGAACAAGCATGATGTGACTCTTCCACCTAGGAACGGGCCACAGTGATATCCAGGCCGACATCGGAAATCGGAAATCACTGTAAATTTACGAATAGGCCTCCGTCAACGAGCAGCTGTGCTCCGGTCTACTACTATTAGCAGGCTGATTATCAGATCAATTTTGAGCCTCACTAACCACATATCTGCTTAAATCTCCTGCCAGAAACACTGCCGGACCTACCATATCCTCCGGCACGCCTGTTCTTCCCAGGGGGATCCTTCCCTCCATATACTTTCTCTTTTCCTTGTTGTTCAAGTCTTCGTCGTTAAGCTGCGTTTTGATTGTGCCCGGCAGCAATGCATTGCATCTTATGCCATGTTTCCCCAGAGCGACCGCGCAGCTCTGCATGAGACTCAATATTCCAGCTTTGGTAGGCGTGTAGTGAGTCTGCAAGCCTCCACCCACAAGAGCGGAGATGGAAGAGACACCGATAATGGAGCCGCCAGGCGGACTTTGCGCTGCCATTTGGCGCGCGGCAGCTTGAACAGCGTAGAAGGAGCCATCAAGATTGGTCCGGACGGTGCGGGAGTACAAATCCGGTTCTATTCTATCGTCAGTCAGCACTAATCCGCGAAGCTGGGAAGATCAGCAACGGAAACTGCGCGCTTACTCTAAGAACTCAGCAAATTGACATATGCCAGCATTGCTGACGAATATGTCCAGTCTACCCCATTCTTCCACAGCTCGATCGACCAAAGCTTTTCCTGACCCTGGCTTCGATATATCTCCAGCGACGTTTACGAAGCAGGACCTATAAGGCTCAAGCTGGTTCTCCATCTCTCTGAGTAAGTCTGCCTCTCCAGTCCCACCGAGATAATTTATCGCTACTTTGCAGCCATGCTCAATGAATCCTATGGCAATGGCCCGGCCAATGCCTGTTAGTCCGCCGGTGATAGCTGCAACTTTTCCATTTAGGAGGCCATTTGAAGAAGTCATTCTTTCCTTGAATAGATCAGCAACCTTTGATCAAGTGAGATATTTGATTCAAGAGCCAACAAAGGCCTATGCGTACTTAGGACAGCCATCTCCTCTACCGTCATCCGAGCGTGACGTGAGAAGCAATAAAAAGCTTCGGTCCCTCGGTCCTCGATAAGCCGAAACAGCATGCTTAGTGCCGCGACCGAAACCCTCCCACTGCCTGAAATTCTATATATATAACGCTATCAACCCAAGTACCCAACTGCCTTATAAGATTACTCTAACTTTGTGGAGAATTCTGCAAATTCGCATGGCGCTCGTTGACCAAGACGTATCGGTATCTTGCCTTATTGGCCACCATGTCGACTACAGCCTGGTTAGCATCCTTGAGCGGTCGCTTCTGGATCTAAGGATGCAAATTCTTCTCAACGCTCAAATCCAACATTTCCTGATTACAGTGTCAATTACACCAAGTTGAAGAGAATCAGAGAACCATCATACCCTAATTTCCCGTAGTGAGCCAATGATGCTACCTCCGACCTTGACTCCCTTCGCAATCAAGGCGAAAGCACTAAACGCTGGCATTTTGTCCTCTGGAGCTCCCACTTGGATAAGGAACGCTTCCATCTGGGTTTCTGGAGCTGTACGTTCCAACCATGTTGGCACAGTGGTTCTCAAGACCACTTTGACAGTCCTCGCAATCGGGCTTCAGGCATGACGAAGATTGAGCTCCCACGCCAGCGCGGTCTCCGACCCTTAGTAAAATTAGCTAGGGTCCCAAACAGGGAAAAGATCGAACCTACTTGAGGCCGCCTTCGGCCTTGCTTCCCACTCTGACCACAGTCCCTACAATCTCATGCCTATTTCGAGTCAGCAAACGTCGTATAGTCGAGGCATTGACCGACGTACCCGACGCAGCAAGGGTAAATTGAGGGCATTAATCCACTACGGAGTGTGTATATGTCTGGCACATGTCAATCAGAGGGAGCCGTTCAAATGCCGCAACCAGATCCGTCCGAGTTACCTACCGGAGCCGCAGATGCCGCAATGGGTCACCCTAATGTCAACATCGGTTTCCTGCCATGTCTTGGGCTCATATGATTGCCATTTCATGTTTCCCTCAACGGCGCTGGTGTCAAGGCCAGTCTAGCCCTGGAACTTGTAGTCGGTGCCCTGGCTTCCCATTTCGACGATTGTTTATATGAGATATAAGAAAATTTATATTGCTATGTGCAACTGATGTGCGTATGTATGGCCTCCAGGAAGTAGACTATATGTATTTGCTGAACAGAAAAAATTGTTCATGTCTCTTACGCAATACCGTACTCCCGACTTACCCAGACGGCCCATACTACTATCAATTAGTGTACTACCATATCGAAAACTGAAAGACCTAGGTGCGGTGGGGGTACCGTCCGTTCCGTTGTGCACGTAGGTACCCTACGCGGCCGTTCTTAGGATAGTATTCTCTAGGTAAGTGCTGAACATAGAGAAGCCGCATGGGCAGTGTTCTTGATCTCGACCTGCAACATTCGAGCAGAGCGGCGATTGTCACTGTTAGTCGACTTTGCCAGTGCGCTCCTGCATCAAAAAAAACGAGACGCTCTTCAAAAGTATGCGAATAGCAAAAATGAGACGAATACACGATCTGCATTCGCGTGCAATGCACGGGTTAAATCCTGCTTATTGGTCCGTATTACCAACAGCTGAGGTAGAAAACATAGCTTCAGCTAGACTTGTTGTTTCTCGAAAGAATAGGATTTTCGTCCAGCTTGGAGGTTCCCAGGTCCCCTGAGATAGACATAAAGTAAGCACTTGAATCGCATGACCGCTTTCCAACCATTTTCGACAACATTAGCAACAGAGGATGAAAGCTTCGTCATTAGCCAACTTCGTACTGCCAAATCGTGATCACTTTCACATTAGATAGAGCAAAGAGTAACAGAGCCGGTGTGTGGCATTCTCAGCAAAGTACCCTCCAATTCCATGACCGCTGCTCACATACGTATCTCGTAGGACCAAGATCATAGTGTCGCATGATAAAACAAAGACGGCGGAGAGTGGGCCATATTACTGCAGGGCATGTGGAGCCATTCCATCGGTCGCCATCTAACCACGCTGCGACCAACAAGCTGGCTATCTCTCTGTCAATTGAGAAGCTCTAAATGTGGTTATTTCAGCACGACGAGTGGCGTTTGTGATCTATAGCTTTTACTGTAATAGATCTAATGATAGATGTAGCCGTATAAGCCAGTGCTAGGACTATCATAATCTCCTGAAATAGCAGTGGGCGTTGAACGATGGACCATCCGATGGTTAGTTTTATCTATCGAAGGAGGACGAGAGTTAAGGGATCGCTGCTATGACGTTGGAGGAGCCTCAGGGTTTACTCTAGCGCGTACCTTGTTTATGTACCTTAATCCTGAAACATCAAATGCTAGCACCCTAGGTAGTGTCAGATACCACTGTCGGGGGCGAGCAATTCACTCACCGCTTTTCAAATTGTACATGCTCCATTTGGTTGATTTGAGGATACAGTGCAGGTCACATAGCTTAGTGTGAATCCATGTGGACCCCGAACTCCAACCTGGAGCGTGGAGAATTGCGGCCAAGCCCCAGACTGAGCACTCACAACTGTTATGTCTACATCTTCCACGCAGTCGAGAATTATCAATAGGCGTATCGATAGCCTACAAAATCATCGGGCCCACTCTCGCAACGATTCCCGCTCCCAGAAGCGGATCATCACCCATAACGATGCCTACCTATACGCCCTTCGAGTGGCCTACCTTGCCTATCTACTCCAGCCTAGAGCACGAAGGACCCAACATATTCCGGCGCCCCCAGCTCAGATACAACGATCGTCCACCTCCGTCAACGATCTGCTCAAGGATTTCAGCATTCTGAGAGATTCCAAGAGCACAAGGTTCCCCCATGGCTTCATGTCGGAACTCGAAAAGCGCTTGACCACTGTTTTGATGGGGAAGGAGAAAAAGCCTGAATACAATGACCCTTCAATTAAGCGTACCTTTGCTGCCTTCTTCAACGCATTTACCGAGCAGAGCTTCAAGAAAAGAATGGAGAAGGATCGGCGAGTTGAGGACTTAGTCTTGATCTTTTTCTCCAATGCAACCAAAGAGCTACAAAAGGGGAAACCGCCGAGCGATGATTCCTGGAAACTCATGGTAGACCGTCATCTCGCCCTGTTCATTCGGTTGATTAGTATGGTCCTCAAGGACCACGACTGGGTTAGAGATCGGCCAGAGTTGACAAGTCGTCTCGCGACCTTGGAGAGCAAGCTATTGGCCCATGACCAAGATTTAGCCGCTACAACGTCCCGCAATGGAGGTGCTGGAGGCTCAACTATCGAGGTCATAGTCCCTCTGAGCTACGAAATCAAAGATATGCCACTAGCCCTGACTGTTGGACGAATATTTGGCCTTAGGAATACCCAAGTCCAGTCAGACATCAATAAATACAAGAATGTTTGGACTGAAAAAGCTGCATTACAGGACCTGAAGACTTATCAAATGTACCTAAACCTGAATTCGCGAAAGACCTTACGAAGTAATGATTTTGACGTGGAAGAAGGCTACGAGGCTTGGAAAAAGGCAGAAGTCCAGGACTTGTCCCAAATGATGCTGACAATAATGCAGTCAAATCCAGAGTTGGCCAAAAACACATCCTCTACTACCTTGCCACAGTTCAATCACCAGGTCAGCAATTCGGAAAACTCTGATCTAGGATATCCAGACACTTCGAGGCAGTCAGATGGCTCTGAAACTTCATCATATGTCATAGACCAACCAGTGGATATGAGCTCCTTCAGTTCTGGTAGTCAAAGCCCGGAACCCACCAATGATGACGACAACATTTTCGAGTTCATCCCTTCCGACATAAGGGCTTATTACCGCTTCATACTCTCACAGGCGTTAAGTCACGACCTAAATGATAATAGTCTACTGCCATCAGAGGGTACAATCGATACCGCGCCGGTTAAGCTTTTTTCGAAGCAGTCTACTGAGCTACTTAACGAGATCTGCCTTCGCTGGCGGATAACCATGGTTACCAGAATCATCCTCTTCCTTGATGTCGTCCGTGAGAAGTTCATGGATCAAGAGATCACTCTTGATACTCTGGATGCTGCTTTTAATTTCATCAAGGAACCACTTCCAGAGAATCGAAAGAGCACCAATATAATAACTACGTTACTTTATGACCGCAGTAAATGGACTTTAGCAGATATCGCCTTGAACCAGCAAATTCTCTCAGCTCTCCATGATGCCTTGATGCGAGACCTATACAGTATTTTACAGTATTGCTACGATCAAAAGCCGCCGAATCCAGGTCCTATCCTTTACGTTCTCGAACACCACGTCCATGATGATCCAGGCTTCTCCAAGAGCCCTGAAGATCTTCAGGTGTCTACTGCTCAGATATATGAAGGATTGCAGCAGAAAGCCCACGAGATGTACCGAGGTTTTCTCGAGAAGCATGTACCACAGGATCAACAGACATGGGAAGTCTACCACGTAATTGAGTTGGGCAAGGCGGTTGTCGCTTTAGCTCAACGAATTCAAAAACGATACAAGAAGAATCCTGAGGTTATGGGGTAAAGTTTGATCCTTAGGCGCTTGTGTCTTCCAGCTAACGGTTTTGTTGTAGCGTGAATCCGCTAAGAGCGTTAGTGGAGACTATCCTCCCTCTCTACGCGGAAGATGCTCGAGACATAGTAGCTCAAATACTTCAACTGGCAAAAGAAAGGGGTGACGAAGTGCCTGTTGAGGATGGCTTCCAATTGTACGGTGAATTAGTAGAAATTCGACGGATCCATAGCGAAGTCCTTCCGAAGTAGGTCAATAAACATTGCAACCACAGGAACATATGATGTTAACCAACCACAAACAGTGTTGCGTTTGCGTTTCACATCGAGGGCCTTCTTGCAGACTTCGTCTGGCGCTGGATTCGCATGACGGAATTGACGATTACGGAATGGGTAGATCAAGCTATTAAGCAAGATCAGTTTCGCGTGCGGACGGAGAACAGCAGCCAAATTCCCAACGAGGATCAGAGACACAGCGTCTCCATCATCGATATATTTAGTTCTTTCAATCAGACCATTGACAGAGTCGTACAGTTGAACTGGGACGATGATCTTCAGTACGCGAAATTCATGACTTCGCTCGCCAAAGTCGTTGGCATTGGCATTTCTCGTTACTGCGAGATTGTAGAACAGAAATTTACGAAGGAGATGGACAGACTGATACCAGAACAAGAAGCCGTGATGAACCAAACGAAGCAGGAGAAGTGGCTCCAACTGGCGAAGGATACCTGGAACAACAAGGATAAAATTGAACCTTTCCAGTTCTTCCCTGAGGTCTTTATCCCATCCCGCACTAAGAAATACTATGCTCATATTTCATCTAGTCTTTTGTAAAGTTGAACAACATTGATTTTGCCGCCCACCAGCTTGATAAGTTGGAGCACGAGGTCAATGTTGACGCCTGCGCCGCTGTCATTCAAAGTCATGCTCCACCAATAACCCAAAGGCAAAGGAAGGTGACTAACTACGTTTTCACAATCAAGATAGTGGAAGCAGAAGATCTAAAGGCCTGCGATATGAATGGATTTAGTGATCCGTACGTTGTTCTTGGCGATGAGTACCAAAAACGTCTAGCGAAGACCAGAATTATTTATCGCAATCTCAATCCCCGATGGGATGAGACGGTTGACATCACTACGCAAGGACCTTTGAACATCATTGCCACTGTATGGGATTGGGATGCTTTGGGAGATCACGACTGCGTTGGCAGGGCTTCTCTTAAGCTGGATCCTTCGCATTTCAACGACTTCCTTCCCCGGGAGTATTGGCTAGATCTTGATACTCAGGGCCGAATCCTACTGCGTGTAAGTATGGAGGGCGAGCGGGATGATATTCAATTCTACTTCGGTAAGGCGTTCCGAACGCTTAAAAGGACAGAGAGAGATATGACAAGAAAAATTACGGATAAGGTCAGCTAATTCACCTGTACTTCAGTCATGCAAGCTAACCTCGAAAAGCTTTCGGCGTATATCAATCACTGTCTTTCCCGGCGCGCTTTACGAAGCTTGCTATCGAAGGGAATATCTATGTCTTCGGTATCCAGCTACTTCAATAGGAACCGACCGTCACCAGCAACGCAGGCACTTACGGAAGCCGAGATTACAAACGCACTCAAGCCTCTTTTTGCGTACTTTGATGATAACTTCGCTATCATGAACAAAACCCTAACCAGTGCCGCCATGATTATGGTCATGACCAGACTTTGGAAAGAGGTGCTAGTCACCCTGGAAGTGCTATTAGTTCCCCCGCTCTCCGACAAACCTTCGCAGCAACGTCAGCTAAACCAGCAAGAAGTCGATATTGTCTTTAAATGGCTTCAGTACCTATTCGACTTCTTCCATGCGGTAGACGAAGAGACCGGAGATGCTAATGGCGTCCCTCTTGAGGTCCTCAAGTCGCCCAAATACTTCGACATTACTAACCTTAATTTTTTTTACTTTGAATCCACCGAAGCTTTGATACGTACCTCGGAGCGTATGGCCTCCGCTACTGCTGCTCGACAGCAGTCGCATAAGCACAGACTTTCTGCGCCTGCGAATTTATCATCTCCTGCCTTTGCTGGTGCAGCAGGCTTGCTAGCCATGCAATCGACCCGGCGATCGAAAAGTATCATGCTGTCCCGAAACCTGGGTACAATGAAAAAGGCCAAAGAAGAAAAATGGAAGGAAGCACAGGCCGATCCGAATGATGACATGATCTTGCGGATACTCAGGATGCGACCCGAAGCGGAGAGATACCTGAAAGATCGAAGCAGGCAGAAAGAGAGACTGACAGCGGCCGCAGCGGCCGAGATGATAGTAAGGCAGAGCCTTCTGGCGGGTGGTGGGAGGATGACGGGGAATCTTCCCAGGCGTTGATCTTCTGTGGCCTTACGAATACGTCTTTTAGCGATTTATGCCCCGGTGGAGACCACGGCGTCGATGGCGTTCTTTGACAATCGCACACTGCGGGTGCGGTTTATGGCGTTTTGCTTGTGCACGCAGCACAGGCCTGATTAGCATAGCATCGGTGTATGGAGTCTATTTGAGTAGCATGGTATATCATCATTTCGGCTTTCAACTTCCCACTGGGTTGGATGTTCATGTAATATATATATACAAAGGTGCGCCGGTTGCCTCTCCAAGACCGTTAAGCTTCCGGTTCTTTGTTTCTTCAGACGTCCGTTTCCTCCAAGTTCTTCGGTGCCTACACATCAGTTAGCTTTCAATAACCCTGCAATAGCACAGGCCCAACCCTTACCCACACAGCCCCCTCCCCTCCTAACTCCCTATCTAAGCCCCCAGGAAACGTCCTCGGCACACTCGGCCTATCCGGATAGTACATACTCACGACCCCACAAAGTCCCAGCGTTGTTGCAATGAAACACCCCATCAAAAAGAACGCTTTCTGTGGCGTGAAATGTGTGTACTCGTATGGACTGAAGATACCGAGAATATCATTGTCCTCGTGGACTGGCTCACCGAAGTTGCGGCGCTCTTGTTTATCCCACCAGTCACCATAAGGGTCACGAAATTGACGCTTTATTCGGGGAGGATTGATGTAGCCGCCGTTCTGGATTATCGGTGGTTAGCAGAAAGATTCCCCCAGAATGCTTGGTGATGACAGGAGAGGACAGACCATGTCGGGATCATCCACATCGGCTTGCGTAAGGCATCTTACTTGCATACGGGAGGAGACTGGTTTGTGGAGGAGGTGAGATAACGGCCGCGCCGTTGCGAGGCGTCGGGATAGCATCTACTGCAGTTCAGTTCTATATGTTCCAATGGATTGGAACAAAAGAATTCCTACGGTGTCATGCGACAAAGCTGCTGGTCTCAACGTCGGTGGTAGCTTACTTGAGTTCAACGATTGATGAATGATGTCGATTCACTAAACCAGGCTGGGCGTGATAACATGTACATGGGATATGCGTATAACGGCACTTAGCGTGCTTATGGCACCCCGTCCGGCAATATCCTTCTCGAAAAATCAACCCATCAGGCACACTTTAATCCATCTTTGACCGCGATTTCCTTACGCTACAGACTTGATGACATGCTCAAACTTCATCACCGTCCTGGGCTCGAATTAAACTTTCGATTGATGCCAGAATTAATTGGTTTGAGTGAAATTTCGCTGGGATCTTTGGGGGTCCTCGAGTAAGGGATTGCTGTTCTCGTCATTCCGTGCTGAAATGCAAAACGGCACGCTTGACAACGGTGAACATCAAAACAACGATCAGCTTGATCAAACCAACGCAACACCCACGGATAGCCAAGCTCAAGCTGCATTCCTAAATCCTCTTGCTACTTCAAATATCATCGAGAACAAAGACTCCGAAAGTGAAGATAATAATAATGATGGACCTCCTGCAAAGAAGCGGAAGCTTACAGATTCTGCCACACCACAACCCTCGACAACAATCAGACCTGTCTCGCCTCCTTGGAAAAGAATTGCGGTGGATGGCCCTACATCATTTGTCGAGGGAGGCCGAAGGAAATCATCCCGGACAAACTTCCTCCCTCTCGGTTTACAACCTCAAGCCGATAAACGTCAGACGCGTGGCGCCATCCAGAAAACGCAGGTCATTGGTAGTAAACATGGTGGCGCATCTATCTCTAAATCATCAACCTTAACACCCTCAACAGGTCAGTGTCAGGTCAATGGCAAGCGGGCACAATTTTCTGGCAAATCGCCGGCCAACACTTCCACCAAGTCACCGGCCAAAACTGGCCAACACAACGGTACCTCTATTAGACAGGCTGTTACTACTTCTGCAGCAATTCCCCTCAAACGTTCGCATAAAAAAAGGATACCCCCAAAATCCCCTCCAAAATCACCCACTCAGTCGCCGCAAAACACAAGCACCTATCAGACTCGTAGATCTGGACGCACCTCGGCAGGCACCACCACGAGAAACAAGACCCAGGGAATGACAACAAATGGGTGGCACGAGAGCGATGAAGATCAAGCGGCGGAAGAGGACGATAGTGTGGAAGAGGAGATCGTGATAACAGGCCCAAATTATAAGCCCCAGAGACTAAGCCTCAAAGTTCGCATGCCCACTGTCACAATTCAGCATCCGGAACATGTTCTTCTCGCTCGACGTTTCCCTTCTTTCAAAGACTGGGTGGACCAGGAGGGGTCTAGAGCTGCGGAGAGTACTGGACAGATGACGGACGAGGAGGCCTTAAAAGAAGCTCGTTTACGACAGCGAATCCTCCAGGCTGCGCAGACCGGAGGTGTCCTTAGCGAAGGCAGATGTTCACTTTATGTACCGGATCCTCAAGACGAGCCCCCTCAGCAGTACGCCCATCGAGATCACTTACTCGCACATGCTATTTACTTCCACAAATTGATGGTGCAAGAACAAGACAAGCACAGAAGAAACGCGAAGAGGATTGCTTTAGCTGCAGCGGCTGAGTGGCTGAGGAAACAACCAAAAACCCAAAAGCAGATTTTGGAAGATTTAGAGAAGCTCTACTTTGAGCGGTACAAGCAAGTGCGTGCAGATATTTTACAGAAGTGGGGGATCGTTACGGCCGAGGTGGAGAAAAGACGACTTGAGAGATGGAAAGAGGAGCAACATCTTCTAGGTAGAAAGGCCTTGAATGAACTGTTGGAGCAGTCGACTCAATTGCTGGACAAAAGAAGGCGGGCCCCTTCTGTGGACATCCACAGTGATGACGAGGTTGATAGTGACGAGGAAGGAGAGCGAAGCAGGGGTTCCCAGATATCTGATTCTGAAGACGAAAGTGGGGACGAGGAAAACATGTCCACAAGCCAATCGGAGAGTGACGGTCAAGCAGTCAACGATGATGAAGGACTAACTGATGAAGAGCTTCGTCGAAAGTATGCCGCAATCCAACAGGAAGGCCTTGAACGGTCTTCAAAGCCCGATAAGGAGAGCTTGGAAGAGATGGGTGTGAAAGCTGACGATATCAAATTGGACTGCAGGAACGCTGATACAAGTCCCGCGGCTGAGTTTCAGGACGTGATGGAAGTCGAAAACTCCGAACAAGCTAGGGCTTCCGTGGTGGTAGAGGAAGTTGATGACGTTATGATGGATAATAGTGACGAGAGTACTGACATGGATGATGACTCCGATGATGGTGACGAGCAATCGAGTGAGAATGGTGACGAGGAGAGCGATGCAGCATCAGAAGACCCAGGCTTACTCGGTTTCTTCCCTAAGATAGACTACCTTGCTGACGCGGCTAATGCGACGAGGAATAATGATGGTAGACCGGAAATCGTTGATGAAAAGGGCGATGTGTCCGAAGACGAAGTTGAAGAAGTCTCATTGATCCCAGACGCCACTCAGGTTCAAACGCCTTCCGCCAGCAATAGTGAGGAACCTTACCTGGGCACCCACAAGGCATCGAATGATCTTGATATTAGCGGTGTGTTGAGGCCACCTGAACATTCCAAAAATCCGGAAACCACCCTCACTCCAAACACTCGAGACCCGCAAACTCAACCATGTGCTCTGGCCAACTTGATAAGTTCTGATTCCGTGGTCCAAAGTCATAGAGACTCATTACCAGCAACTCCAGTGTCAACTAATGCATTCATAACGCCGGTACCAAGTCTGCTTCGAGGTACCCTTCGAGAATATCAGTATGCTGGTCTTGACTGGCTTGCTAAGTTATATCGAGAGAATACTAATGGGATCCTGGCGGATGAGATGGGTCTGGGCAAGACGATACAGACTATAGCATTGCTTGCTCACCTTGCCGAGCGGCACGAGGTCTGGGGTCCTCATCTGATTGTAGTGCCTACGAGTGTCATGTTAAATTGGGAAATGGAATTCAAAAAGTTTTTACCAGGTTTCAAAGTCTTAACCTACTATGGGACACAAGAGGAGCGACGGAAGAAACGCACAGGCTGGATGGATGACGATAAATGGAATGTTTGGATTACTTCATACCAACTCATTTCACAGGATAATCAGATCTTTAAGCGAAAGGCATGGCACTATATGGTACTCGACGAAGCTCACAACATTAAGAACTTCCGCTCTAAGCGCTGGCAAACAATGTTGACGTTCAGAACTCATTCCCGACTACTTCTGACAGGGACACCATTACAGAACAACCTTACAGAATTATGGTCATTGTTATATTTCCTGATGCCTCCCGATAGTACAGAGCTTGAAGGCTTCGGAGACTTGGTACAGTTCAACAGTTGGTTTCGGAGACCGGTTGACCAGATTATGGAGGGCAAGGAGATAATTGATCAAGAGGGGAAGGACGACGTTGCGAGACTTCACCGAGTCTTGAGACCCCACCTCCTAAGGAGGTTAAAAGCAGATGTCGAGAAACAGATGCCAGGAAAAACAGAATATGTGCTGTATTGTAAATTATCAAAGCGTCAGCGATATTTATACGACGGCTTCATGTCCCGAGCGCAGACCCGGGAGACTCTAGCTACTGGCAATTTCTTGAAAATCATCAATTGCCTGATGCAGCTTCGAAAAGTCTGCAACCATCCCGATCTCTTCGAAACCCGACAGATCGTCACTTCTTTCGCGATGAACAAATCAGCAGTTGCAGACTTCGAGATCAAAGAGCTCCTTGTCCGCCGACGTTTGCTTCAAGATGAATCGGTCGGTACTGTTAATCTGAACGTGGTGAATCTGCTCCCAGGTGCTAACGAGCATCTTTCTGCTCTTGATACCATTCAAAAGCAAAGGCTTGGTGCTATTGGCACTTTGAGGCAGCTGACAAGCCAGGCATGGGGTCGCGTAGACCAAGGCATGCTGTTCGACGGCACATCTGTCAAATCTACACTTGCGAGCATGGAAAACGCTGCTAGGCGATCAAGATTCGAGGAACTTCGCCATTCCGCCTACCTGACGAGTCTTCGCAGCCAAAGACGTCCATTATACAGCTACAGCTTGATGGAACGGTTGAAAATGGATCTGTTATCATTGCCGTCCTCCGCAATGCCCGGACGAAGGGTGGAGCTTTCGAACTGGTTCTCGAGACAGTCGCCAGCTTTCGCTGAGATGGTACTAACATTGCCCCAGCGATCAAAAGCCATGCAGACGACCATTCAGAAATTCGCCTGTATAACTCCTGCTGTTGTTGCGACCGATATGGTGCCCTTGGCTCTGTCCTTGGGTGGCGTGGAAGTGGTTCGTTCCACCAACGAGTCATTCACTCCTGACGCCTTTCACGAAGCCCGCATGCGTCTCTCTATTGCTTTCCCAGACAAGCGGCTCCTCCAATACGATTGTGGTAAACTCCAACGACTCGATACACTGCTCCGCAAGCTTCAGGAAGGAGGTCATCGTGCTCTCATCTTTACCCAGATGACCAAAGTCCTCGATATCCTCGAGCAATTCCTTAACATTCACGGTCACCGCTATCTGCGATTGGACGGCCAAACAAGAATAGAGGAGCGGCAGGTTTTGACGGAAAGATTTAACAGTGACAGCCGAATTGACGTGTTCATCCTCTCCTCGCGGTCAGGTGGGTTGGGTATTAACTTGACCGGAGCAGACACCGTCATCTTCTACGACTCAGATTGGAATCCAGCAATGGACAAGCAATGCCAAGACCGTTGCCACCGAATCGGCCAAACAAGAGACGTCTCCATTTACCGTCTCGTCAGTGAATACACTATCGAGGCTAATATTCTTCGTAAGGCAAACCAGAAACGTCGCCTAGACGATATCATCATACAAGACGGTACCTTTACAACAGAATACTTCAACAAGCCAGCGCCCGGCGACGAGCTAATTGGAGAGGAAGCTCTTGATGGTGACGTTGATGCTAATGCAGCTATGGACCGTGTTTTCGGCGATGGCGGTGCAGGCAGAGCCTTTGACGAAGTGGAAGATGCAGAGGATATCGCTGCTGCTAGAATCGCAGAGAAAGAAATCATCAATACTGATGCAGCGGACTTTGATGATAAAGTAGCCGCCAGTAGTGGCGGTGGCGCGACGCCAAAAACCCCTGCGCCAACGACTCCAGGGGAAGTTCCAGCGCCTCCCTCTGCCTTGAACGAATCTTCCAATATCGATCGAACCACGACGCTTGAAGCTGCAGACTCTGGTCTCGTGACCCCCGGCGTTGTTGCGGTAGACCAAGACGAAGAGGCCAACGAGCCTGGTCATGTCGATGAATACATGCTCCGGCATGTGGAATGGGAGCTCCGAGATATACCCGTGACGGACCCGGAGGAGAAAAACAGAAAGAAGAGGAATCGGAAGGGAGGTGGGGAACTCAAGGTTAAGAGAAAGAGATAGCTCTCCTGAAAGAGGGGCAATTGTAAATATTAGAATATGAGGTTCATCCTCTTGGAAAGAGGGTGATGTACAAAGGTTCGGTACGTGAATGGCATGGTATGGCTATCTCCTTGTCAGTACTGGCGAAGAGGGGGTAGCCGGTTTGAAGGTTTCTTTTTCGATTTCTTGGGAGCATGGATGTGCATGAGAAACATTAGTATGGTAAGCGAAGCGGTTGCTGCATGTATTTCGGTTCAGATAAACATCCCTTGCTGGGGAACTACATGTAGAAGGGTATGACGAAGAAGGATCATAAACCTCCATCGTACGATCCTGGGCACTGAGTACCTTTGACTCCATCGAGTCCATCCGATACTCGTTGAGCAACCTCCAACCCCAGCAAGCCCTACAACTCCTGTTACCGTCCATCCTTCTTACCTCCTTAACCCTTATCCACCAACCCGCCCCCTTATTCCTCGATTCCCTCCCCTTTCCTTCCCCAACCCCCCCTCCCCAATTCCATCTAGACGAAAAAGAGCATATCCATTCACCAAAAGAAACGAAAGAGGTTGGAAGAGGCTGATGGAAGGGGCCAATGACAAGCCCCAAAGGCTTTACCGGGGTCAATGCTACATACGTACGACATCAGGTCCCACATCTCTCCCGATCTTTTATTGCTAATACGAGGGGGGCCCCACTCCGCACCCATTAGGTAACGCTAGCTACGGATCTCGCTTGTGCGTCGGAAGAAACCCTAGGGCTAAGGGATGTGTAGATCGGAAAAGACAGGATCTTTTCAAAGAGAGGTAAATAAAAGGTTAGGGTTGGGTTTGCGTCGACGGTGATGGAGGGAGTGGTTGATTGGTTTTTGGTCGGGGAAGATTATGAGATTTTTATTGTATGGGTGAAAAAGATCGTTGAAAGGGATAGTGTGTATTGGATGGTTTTGGATGGAGCTGTTTCCGTAAGTTTTGACTCGTTGAAAAGGGGGTTTTGAGAGGGATGGTAAGAGGGTGTGTAAGAGGGTGGATGTGAGAGTAGGGGTGAGATGGTGGGAGGAGGAGGGGTGGAGAGGGCTTTGTGTGCACGGTTTGTGGGTTGGTATAGCCTTTGCTTTTGCAAAAAGCCGATTGGATGGTTCGGACTGTGTGTGTTGTTGATATGAGGGGATTGTTTTGGGGTGAGGAAGATTGGGTATGAAGTGTGTAGTAGTGGGGGGGGGGTTTGGATGGATAGGATTGGGGTTTGTTTTTTTTGGATTTTGGTGTCCAATCTTTCTCCCTCCGGCCCTCTCCCACCCATCCATTCTAGCCCCCAACCCACCACCACCACCACCTGCCCACCCTTCATCCCCCGCACCTCTACCCCGTAACACCCGTCCCCATCCCTAAACTCGGCATTAGCATCTGCATCGCCGGGCCTGCGGCTGCTCTTGCGAGATCTGTCGGTGGGGGTGAGTGGGTTAGCGATACTTCCAAAGCAAGAGAAAAAGAAATGGGATGGGAGAAGAAAAAAGGATTGATGGGGCAGAAGGGGGTGAGAAAGGAGGAAAGGTGCATACGAGAAGTAAATGATGGAGCTGGGGGGGTGTTGCTCTGCTGTGCTTGATAACCTCGAGCACCACCGCTGCTGAACTGATCGTCTTGAGCGCCTTGTCTGAGGTTTTCTCATTAGCATGTCGCTCTCTCAGGAAAACGGATCGTGGAGGAGCTAGCTTACTGCATGCCAGCATTTTGACTGTAGTTGTTCGGACCGTTGGAGTATGCGGGATTGCTCGGGGCGTACGGACCGCTTTGCGCACCGTTTGGAGCCGGAAGACCACGCGGAAAAGATCCAGCACCAGCTGCTGCAGGCCCAGGGGCATATTGGCCAGCGTTGGGAGCTCCACCACTTCCGCTAGGATACTGTCCTGAGGACACGGGAGGAATTCCACTAGATGTTGGCGGCACTGCTCCGGCGCCCCCATCTCCCGCCGTGGCCGCCGCGCCTTGTTGCCCAGCCTGCGCGGCCGCATCTGCAGCCTTCTTATCATTCTCCGCCTTCAGGGTCGTCGCCTCCAGCGCTGCCGCTTTATCCTGCGTGGTCTTTGCGGCCGTCGCCGCATCCGCCGCCGTCTTATCCTCTGCCGCTTTTTGATCCGTCGCTTTCTTAATAGCATCGGCATCGAGTTTCTTCTGCGCCGTTTCGAAATGCACATGCATGAAGATATCCGTGAACTTCTTGCTCTCCCCCCACCAACCCCATGAATCCAGTTCCCACCGCCCGCGCCGCAGATACCGCCCCGTCTCAAACACATACACCTGGAAATTGACGAACTTGCCCGCCGAGATCTCCACGTTGAGCAGGTCCATGGGCAAGATCTGGCCGGTTAGGGCTTGGAAGTCGTCGTGTTCCTGGTCAGTGCAGATGACGATGTTGTACTGGGACATGGTGGCTTCTTTGATGGCGTTGACGACGTTGACGAGGAAGTTTTTGCGGATGTTAAATTCGTTGTCCGAAACTCGTGCGTCTTCCTTGTTCTTCTTGGCCCTCCTCGCGGAAGAGGTCCATGATGTGGCTGGCAGCGTCGGCCATCTGGACGACTTGCTGGGTTGCGCCGCCAGAGCCGCCGGCGGCTTGAGCGACTGTGTCAGGTGATTGTTAGTAGGGTTCCAAAGAGCAGGAGCAGGTTGCACTAAGGAAGTTACCTTTGAGGACTATGCCTGCCATTTTTGCTTGTGTCTGTAATGTGGGAATGGGTTAGGGATTGGAGATGGTTATCTGAGAAAACCCGATGATCACTGGAGGCTTGTGGGAGCAACTAGCACTTCTCGAAGAATGACGGAGAGGCGCGAATTCGTGGGAGATGGAAATATGAAAAGCTCGGAAAACAAATTTCTTATATAAGAAGGATAAGACTTTGTTACATTTATTAGTGAGCAAACAAATGTCATCAATGCCTCGAAATGGCACAGTACGAATCAGCACAAAGCCATAAATCTAATAAGTAACTAAGCTTCTTATCAATTGCTGAGAGGAGCTGGCTTGTCAGAATGCCAAAACAGTACAGTCAGCGTTAGGGTTGGTTTCAACCTAACCGGAATACGCTAGTGCTGATACGAGACGCCTTTCAGCGAACTTATCGAGTGAGGGAATCAGAAGTGACCTCGGGCTTTGTTCTCTGCAAAAGGATGTTGAGATGGCCTTCGAAAGGTAGCAAGCGCTTGGGGAATAACGACTAAGTCAAAGTAGGTATGTCTGGTTAAAGTTCCACCGAGAACCCCTTGGTTTAGCCCGGCCAAAGCAACATTACGAGTACTTTGTTGAACCGTACGAAAGGAGAAAGGAACACAAGGGAAGCAGAGTGGGCCAGTCAATCATCGAGTACACTGTCCTTTCCCTTATGATTCTCGGTCCCAAACAATCATTCTGAAGGGCATTCCAGGGATGGTGAAAGGAGTGCATTGAAAAGGGCAACGAAGAAAACTCGGAAAGTAGAGGAAGGTACTGCTTCTTCGTTTGGATTGGTTTCGGAGAATGTATTCGACAGCCCGCGTTGAGCTGTTTGTGTGGAGAATTTCCTTATGGCCCCTTGTTATGTGCATCTCTTCCAGATATTATGCAAAGCAACATGAAAATCAAGCATTCTAAAGCATGCCACATACTTGTCCGCGTTGCATCCCGTAGCATTGACTTGGGAACTGCTGAGCAGGTAACATGCCGGGAGCAGAGCCTCCGGGCCAGATGAGATAGAGATTTTCATTGTAAGTAAAACTAATGGAGGGTAGAAAGCGTAGGCTGTAAGTGCCGGCTTGGTCATATGAAAACACCAGAGGGAAGGAAAAACTTCAATTAGATACTCAACACGGAAATAAACACCAAGGAACGCCATGAGATATGTAACTATTTAGTTAAACGGCCTGGATAAGTGCTTTGCCAGTACTACCTTACTTCCTAACCCCATGAAACTAGGTTTTTTCAAGTCGATATGATTAGCCCATGTGGGTGGCGTGCGTCTAATAAGAGCCAAAAATCTAACGGCTCTCTCTCGGTCTCTTCTCCCAGACTCCCAGTAATTCCAGGGTTGGAGGAAGTGCACAGCGATCGACACCACTGCTTGTGTCATAGTATTGTTCATCTCTGCGCAAGAAGCCACTCAACCACCATATTGTGGCTGTTCACTCATGCTCGGCTCCCTGTTTCTTGATTCGAATATCAACCAACCTTGATTAGAAATCAGTGTGCAGTCCAGAGCGCCACTGGACAGCCAGTCTATCGAGACAATTGGCTCGAAGGATGGTACCTAGGGATGCCCAGCAAGCGAATGAAGTGATCGTGTTCTTAGTACCATGATCGTCGAGGGAGCAGGTTGCAATATGTTGTTGAGAAGTTAAACTAGAATCGACCCTAAAGCAGATGGCTCCAGCCGGCAGCCGCTTAACGTCTTCTGTTACTTTCAGCTTGCTTCCAGAACGCCCAGTATGCGCTAGACATAGTCCCTAATTCAACCCCGACAAGCTTACCTCTGGTAGTTAGTATCTGTACAGTACCCTTCCAGCAGTGTAGAATATGCCATGCTAAGACTCGAGAAGGAAGCTATTCAGGACTGAAGCACTTTAATGCAGGGGTTGAATATAAGTTATGACATGAAAATATTCCAGCGCAAAGCTTCCATTATGATCTGTTCCTCGAGGAGCTTCATGCTCCCATGCAATCTCGTCCTTTCTAGTACGTATACATATGGTGTCGATCTTTCTCTTATTGAAGGTAGAAATCTTCACCTTATCACAAACTCGCCTCTTGTTTCGTGCTAGTACCGTCTTAAAGCTTCGCTTAGTGCTCTTGGATGTGCGATTTATCGTCCCTACCTGGCTATGCACCTTTCTAGATACTATCCTATACTGTTTGGATCCTCGAATTTGGTAGCACGCGAATTGCCTGGACCAGCCGTCCTTTCAACGACTTTAGCCTCTTTCGCTTTCAGTCTTGATAAGTTGATAGACCCTAAGTAGAGGACTTTCAGGTGCTGTGTCCCAGCATTGGTCTATCGAGGACTGTCTTCGTTTCTCTTACTTTTGCAATATCCGCACTCCTTAGACTCTCTCTTTTTCTCTCTCTCATCATGTAGCATCCGCCTTTTGAATGAGCCTCAGCGGCGACAGAACAATGTACCTTGAATGGCATTGTATCTTATCAATCTTCGCCTCCCACCAATCCCCAACCCCAATGCCCCCTGCAGCTCTCGACAACTCATTGTCCTCCAGGTCAACACCGAAGCCATATTCCCTCATCAACCCCGCCCAGCGCATATGTTTTATGTTGCTGGTGTTAGCTCCGTAGACATAGACTCCGAATGTGTCTGGAAGGGGGGCTTCCTTGAAATAAAATGCTCTGAACAAGAGCTGTGTGTACCAGTGGCGCGCTGAACCTTTGCTGCAACGGCCAATAACATTTTCGCGGCGGGAGATGTGGGAGATTGCGGCCTCGGCTTCAGGAAAGCGGAATGGGAGGTAGGAGTCTTGAGTTGCGCTGCCGATCAGGGTGCGACCTGTTTCTGCTTCATAGCGAATTGCAGCTTCAATTTGCCAGTGGGCCATTAGATCGGCATACCGTCGAAGGGGCGAGGTGATCTTGCAGTAGTAAGGAGCGCCTAGGGGGGTGTGTGCGAGTGGAGATGTTGATAGAGTAGAAGTCCCAATCAAGCTGAGGTAGCGGAGGTTCGCGACTAAGGGGGCACAGCCATGCTTTGCGATTGCAGGGTTAATAACTTCTCTCTTGAACTGTTCAGGCGGTATTTCAGGTTCAGGGTTACGGATGGTACCTCTGTAGGCAATAGGAATATTCCGTTGACCACACCACGTCGCAGCTATTTCGCCAGCTAGAATCATGCAATCGGGGACTAGTGTCTCAGATGAATGAATCCCCGGTGATGAGGTAGGGTCAAACTCAGTGCAATCCAATGAGATGATCGGGTCTCCTTCGATTCGCTGGCTGTGTCTGTCAAACAACAAAGACGGTGCTTTTCCGTCCGCTTGAAAGTAGACGGACGGTTCTACTCTTGGTATTTGTTGAGTCATGATATTGATGGCGCCATTCTGCTCACGTTTGAGACGTCTTGCTGCACCCAGTTCGCATAGTCTACGTAATGTTGCTACTTGCGATTCGTTTAAGGAAGTCAGTGTCTCGGCCGTATTTTTGGTTGGACTCATGATTGACTTAGGGATCGTCCCCGATCCTAGGTTGGCACGTCCTACGGTGATGTTCTTGATCTCCTTTGCTAGCGGCGTGTCGCCAAATGAGAGGTATTGCCGTAGTGTTTTTCGTGTTATATGTCGAACATTGCGAATGATGCCGTTCACCACTTTTGTCTCAAGAATCTCACCGTCGGCTCTTAATTTGGCACTAAACGTGATTGTGGGCTTGTTAATTGCAAGACTGAAATGATTTGCCACGACATCTGGGTTAAGCATCGGAAATCGCCGCTCAGGGAAATATATAGACTCGGTGACATGACCTGCGTATCTTGCCAGACTGGAGTCTGGAGTGATGAAAGCTGACGGGTTCGCAACATGTATGTGTATCCAGTACTCAGAGTCTTTGCCGTTAATAGCTTCCAAAGAGATACCATCGTCCCTTTCAGCGACATCAGCATCATCGATGCAAAAGACCTCCAAATCGCCCCAGTCTCGTCGTAGGCTCTGCATGGAATCCTTCATTACGAAGTTGTCTGACGATTTCTCTGCATCAATTAAGAGACGATCGGTTTTGGTATCCAACCGGTGGCCGGGAAGATTCAAGGTCGTATTGTACGCCAAACGATTCTGCCAAGGAGATATCACACCCATTTCTTGTAGGAAAACAGCACCAATATCTTGCTTGAGTACAAAACCTTTGTACATTCCAGTGGCGCGAATTATCATAGGTCCGAATGAAGTGAGGATTGAACCAGGTGTCAAAGTTTCGTTCTTAACCCAAACGTTGATAAACTCCAGAATTTGCTTTTCACCGCCAGTGAACCGCATGCCAGGACTGCTCTTCCAAACCGCCCACTGAGGCGCGACGGGAGTAACCTTGACAGAGCTGGGGCCGACTGCACCAAGCTCCGTGACAGGGCGTCTTTTCCGACTCTCTGTTATCAATGTCCGGGCTTTGGGCAAGAAGTTGTAGAACGGATTATCAGTCCCTGCGTTGTCCTTTGGACAAGTACCTGTCATCGCAGTGGCTGTTATCCCTTCTTGGTAATCTCGTAACCATTTTGTAACCCTTGACAAGTCATCAACATCGCGTCGCGGCAGTATGTCAAATATTGGAGATAGACGGTGCTTTTTGTTACCCATTCTGATACCTACAGTCTTAACCAGTACCCTGTGTACAGCCCAGAGCATTGCGTTATTGAGCGTCGATTTTCCTCGTATCTGGAGAAGTTCTGTTGCAGCCTCTTCGAGTGAAAGCCATCTACGCTCCGTTGGGTGCGCCATTATTTTGTAAGCATGATCGAGCCTATCCGCGTGTTTCCTGAAGGTAGAATTAGCGGCTCTGTGAAACCGCAACATCTTCTCAATTAAGTCGGCTCCTGCTTCACGAGGGACAGACATATCCAAGTTGTGAAGGTTATCCAGCATATCTTCTCCAACCTGCTCCGTGGGGAGATAGGGGAGAATTCGATTAACGGCATCTAATGTGGAGAACCGACTTATACTGAATTTGACGCGCTGGGGCAATCTGTGGACCCATTTGCCTTGCATCGTATAGAACTGTGATTGCGCTGCGAAATTCCGAATGAATATGGCCAGTATAGGTTCGCCAGTGGTCCTACGAAAAGTGAGCGGTACGTATCTTCAGTAACAAAATTTAGAGTCGTTCACTCACAAGAATTCAACCAAGTCTCCTTTTCTAAGGAAGGTCTGGTCATCGGTAGCATCGGTAACCTGATCTTCAGCATCCATTCTTAACATCAATTCGTCCTGAGAAGACTCATCGTCTCGAAACAAGGTATTTTCACCATCGCTTGTTCCAGATTGCGCAAGTAGATTTTCCTGGGACTTGAGTTTACTATCTGGAAAACCAGAAGACATGAGAATCTCCGAGTCTGCATTCTGCTGCTTTTGCCAAGCTCTCAAACGATCTCGGACGCCCACATCATTATTGATAGGGATTTCTATAGTAGGTTGATATTCTGCTGGAGAGAACTCTGGGACTTCGTGACTTGCATACCTAGCCTGTATAGATTTAGTCATAACAACAGGGTTTGCGTTGAATTTAGCTCACCTACAGTACATGTTGTGTAATACCTTATGCGTGGGAACCTTACAGAATCAGATCTATTAGGGCTTGGTCGCGATTTGCGTATAAGCTGCGAATGTTGAGCCATCCGGGAACGCAATTTCTGGAAAGCGAAAGCATTGAGAACGTCGTCCAAAGCTATCTCAGCATCCGCTGCCAGCACAAAATCTTCTGGCTCCAGTACATCTTTCGCTGCGGATACTTGAAGGGCCGGATGTGGTTCGGCATTGGGACCTCCAGATCTCATTCGCAATTCGTTTCCATCGTTGTTGAGTATATTTACGCTCGCGGAGGGCACAATCTCTGTTTCCATTCCGTGAATCCGCAAATGTGACATCTCCTGTTCATCCTTGCGATCCAGGCCTCCTAAATGTATAGGCACCTCGTTTGCATACTCTTCGATGACATGCTTCACCAAGGGCGAAGACTTTGCTACATGACATCTAACAGTCGACTGATGTGATGGGTCGGATGGGTCGGATGGGTCGAATGGATTGACTCTCCATATGCGAGTCGGCAAGTCTCGTATTTGTCGTTCGTGAAGTATTCGATTTTCCCTCTTGGATCGGGCCAAAGCATCGTATGACTTCTGGGAGAACACCATTTCTCCTGACAGAGCACCCTGGACCGTAGAACTATGTCGCCGCGTTTGTCTCAGGGCACAGCGCCAGCATACTTTTTTGGTAGCGAGGCCTGTATCTAGACCGAGGCTGAGACGAAGCCGCTGCCATGACGCCATTCTATTAAAGCGATGCAGGAACTGTCCTGCATGCGCGAAACGTTCTCATAGGAGAGGGTTATGGATTTTTTAACTGTTAGTATATCTAAGATTCTGGTAGCCCATAGCATCCTAAAACGCGTTTCGATAATCCGCACTATAAACCCTAAATCCTTCTCCACCGTCCACATCCATTTATGGTACATTCACACACGCCAATCGGTAAGCCACCTTCTCTCTTGACTCCGCATTCACAAGACTCTGATGAACCCCAACAAACAAAGCATGTATTATCCGAAAGAGCGCCATGTGTCTCTCTCACAGAAACCATCTACCTATCTGATCCGGTCTTTACTCTGCACCGTTCCTTACAACCTTTCCCCTATACGCCCTCCCTCCCAAGCTAACCACACCTCATCGCCTTCAGGAACCCTCTCGAATTACAATTATGGCAGCCAACAAATCCCCACCCGGCCAGTTTAACATCCTCTACTTCGCCTCCGCAGCCAGCTTCACAAGGAAGCCTTCGGAAAACTTCCCCGCACCGGTTCCAGTGACGGAGCTGTTCGACTTTCTAGAGGAAAAGTATCCTGGGATTAAGAAGAGCGTGCTGAGCAGCAGCGCGCTCACGGTCAATCTGGAGTATGTGGATGTTGAGGAGGATGCTGCTGCCGGGATGGTAATAAAGGAGGGGGACGAAGTAGGGATTATCCCGCCAGTGAGCTCAGGATGAGGCTTCAAGAGTGGGACGCGAATGAGATTATATTCTGGATACAATACTGTGGCTACTTTCCCCGAGAACGAAATGAGGCCATGCTTGTACTAGCAACGGCCTGGCAAGAGGCCGATCGCCGCAACAACAGGACAGATCATAGTGAGGCAGATGCGGCTGAGGACATATATTTGATTCAATTCTCAGTGAACCAGAACGGTGAGCTGTACCGTATCAAGCATCTGCTGTCCAAGAGCTTGAAGGTTCTGTGTCATGGCATATACCAATGGCGCTTCGAATGTGGTGCTTGGAACGTCGCTCAATCCGACACATATACTACGCAAGTGCCTTAGTTCTATTAAGGTCTCCCAAAATACTATCTCTACTCTTGGGAAAGCGCGTGCGTTTGTGCAGCCGTTTAAGGAGAAAAGGCGCCAGGAAAATAAGTAAGGAAAGTTTTCCAAACTGGTTGTACACTTATCTCATGTTTTTACATGCTAGTAGAGAGTCAATGGCTCTTACTCAATCTCCAAATGCTCATAATTCCCCCCCTGCCTTTCCAACGCTTCTTCAATTCTCTCCATAACCGCCAAGACCTTTTCCTCCTGCAAGCGTTGTCCAACAACCTGTACGGCGACAGGTAGACCATGCATCTTGTCCGCATTATAATGCTTATAGGCCCCCTTTGCCACCCCGTTCAATTCCTTGATATCAAAGGTGGGGTCAATTTGATCGAGATTTCTGTCAACGTGCGTCACAGGAATGATGCCGCATGCGTAATCAAGCAGATTAAAGAGGAATGTATAGCCGCAGCTGCTGACAGCGTCTTTCATGGCATCGTGAGGAACAGCAGGCGTAGCGTTGGGTGGAGTGATCATGAAGTCAAGCTTTGCCTCCTCCTGCCACCATGTATGCCATGCCGCCTTGTACGCCTCCCTCTTCGCTACCCACTTCCACTGCTCGAACGCACTTTTCTTGTGGAAACCTTTCAACAGTCCGGCCCAGATCTCGTCACGGCGGACATATTTGACCCAAAGGTAGTACAAGTACTTGAACGGTCTAGGGATTTTCGCATAATTGTCCATCTGTGCAGCGCCAGGGTCGTTCCATTCGCCAGTGCGGAAAAAGGAGCGGTATGTTTTGCAGCCGTCAGACGTCAGAAGCGTGGAGGCGATGAGAAGTCCAGTGTAAGGGGAGGGCGGAGAGACGTCAATTATTTCGTGGCCTTGGGATCGGAGGGCGGAGACAACGGATTCGAGAGCGCGAGCGCAGGCAGGAGAAGGAGGAATGACACCATCTGTATTCATGACACCAAATTTGAATTTGTGCTTGTCCTTCGCTTCTTGGTATTGAATTGTTCGCCATTCGATGGGGTGCACAGTATGATCGTAGTTCCATGGTTTCATGGAGATGATGCTTTTAGAAAAATAGACGAGATCTGCCAGGGTGCGGGCCATTGGGCTGTAAACACTGGGTATACCTTCTTGGCCAGGCATACTGGTGTTGATACCCATCTTTGGCCACCGTCCTGTTGAGCAACGTAGAGAGTAAATCCCACTGAAGTGCGCCGGCACTCGTACGGAACCTGCAACATCTGAACCGATTCCGATACGGCCACCCCCGTAAGCTAGCAGCGCGCTTTCTCCACCCGTTGAACCACCCGGGGAGTACGTTGGGTTGTGAGGATTGGTACAGCGGCCCCAGACGTCATTGGTAGATTCGAAGGAGAGTAGGGTAACAGGCAGGTTGGTTTTCACATATGGTATGGCGCCTGTAGGCCCCGTCAGCAGGCAGCCTCATCGATTGTACGGGTCGAAGGGCCTACCAGCATCCTTGAGCAATTTAACAAGGCTACCGTCCCGAGCATACGGTTTGCCGGTGTTGCACGAATATCCAACACTAACGTCAAACCCGCCTACAGCAATAGAATCCTTGAGAGAAATCGGGATGCCTGCGAGAGGTCCTTTTAGGTTGACACCGCTCTCTGCCCATCCCTCTGCCTCGCGGATCATCACCTCCGTGAGGCAGTTGGTCTTTGCATGAGCCCTGATGGTAACCTTGCCGTACGATTTAAGGATATCAATGGGTTTAAGAAGCCCTTTGTGGACATCTTGCACGATTTCTTCAATAGGCTTGGCAAGAATCTCTCTATCTTTCCGAGAGACCGGAGCGTGGTAGTCTTCTGGGAGGCTGGCTATCCGAGTTGTGCGTTCGAGCTGCTTGCGTTGACTGTTGAACGATTGGGGTTAGCCTCCCATGAATCTCCGTACATTTGGGAGCGTCGATTACCAAGCTTGCCGATGGTCGAAGTAGTCGAACGGAGGCAGCATGATCAGCGCCTATGCTGTCCAAAGAGTCAAAAGCATTGATGAGGCTGAAGACAGCCGAATCCGAGGCTAATGAGGGGGAACGAGGCTCCATGTCTCAGATAAGGTAGATAAAGTGGTTGATAGAGGGCATGAGACGGCCGAGGCGCTTCTCAGTTGAGTTTCTCCCCGCACTCGGCAATCGATCTCACTAGCGTCACGCTATTCAGGTTCCTCGTTCTTACGGTGTAACGGTACATGTACAGTACATTGACCCTACTGTAGGGCAGACAACAGTCTAATAGATGATACTTTATGCAACCCTTATACTGAGGTACCCTGCGGAAATCCTACGAGCTTGATTACGTAGATCATCATTCATTCATGTATTCTATACAAGTATATAGCATAGCAGCCTTTTTACTTACCTCGCATAATACACCTGAAATTTGGCCCGAGACGTTCAGGCGCTCGGCAGACTGACGTGCCCTGGGCTAGGTGGTAAAGCCCCAGTATCCCAGCTCGTCTGGTGGCTGCCAAGAACGAAGTCGATTTGACCTCCATTCTTAATATCATCATGGGTGATCCAGCTCTGGTTCCACTGCTGTCCGTTGACTTTCACGCTCTGTACATAGTAGCTTGTGTCGTTGAGCCCTTGTGCAGTGATGCGCAATGTTGAGTTGCCCCCAATGCTCATCGATATGTCGCTAAACCATGGAGAGAGTAGAAGGTAGATTGGCTGAGTGACCACAGGGTAGAGGCCAAGCATATTCCAGATCATCCAAGAATCAATCGCACCAGCATCACTGTTGCCGGGAAGACCGCTAGGCGCAGGGTAGTAGTAGGTGTTCACCGTCTGTCTGCTTCGAAGAACGCTCTTGTACTGCCTTCCTTGGAGGTAGTTGTACAGAAAGGGGGTTTGAAAACTGGGCTCGTTGCCGGGATTAAAAAGTGTGCTCCCAATGCCATTGGTTCCTCCAGATCCAACGGCACCACTCTTCAGACCCGGGATGAACATGGCATCCAAACGGTTCTCGGTAGTTTGAGGCCCACCCATGAAGGTGATAAGGGTTTGCATGTCGAAAGGCACTGTCCAGCTGTACTCCCATGGTAATGCCTCGTAACTAACGGCTGACCACTCACAGCTGCCGCAGGAAGTTGCATCGAAGCCTGGAACACGAGTGCCGTTGGCGTATTTAGGAGCAAGAAACCCAGTGAAGTTGAGGGAAGTGAGATTGTGTTGCCACAGGTTTTGCCATCCCGCAGATCTATTGAGATACTTGGCTTGGTTTTGGGGGTCGATCCCTGCAGCCACTTGGCTCAAGGCAAAGTCATTGAGCGAGTACTCAACGGTCTTGCTCACACTTCGGGAGAAGTTTGGCGTGATGAAGCCATAGTCCAGCCAGTCAGGCAAAGCTCCTCTACCTTCTTTGGTACTTCCAGTCAGGTCCTCGGGGTCGAAGTTGTTGTAAGGTACCACTTCGGCATCAGTCTTCATCGCAGCGTAGCCATCAGTCCAGTTGATGCCTCCAGCTAGGCCTTTCACGTAGCCATCCGCTAGAATGTTATCGGCGTTTGAGCCTCCTTGGACTCTACCGTTGTAATTACCACTCCTGCCATCAGGCATGAACCGTTCATGTCTCCAGATGTCTATCAAACTTCTCACAATGCTTTCTTCTCGATCTGGCTGGATCAGCAGATACAGGCTGTTGAGGCACCTGAACGTATCCCAAGCAGTATAAAAGTCATCGTAATACGGTTCAATAGATCGCCAATGAGGGTTCTCTCCGGTCCTGTCGCTTGGCAACAGGTGGGCCCTGTACAGCGCAGAGTAAAACATCTCCAGTCTAGTTGAATTACCAAGATCTGTCGTGGTGATCTTGTTGAGAACGTCATTATTCCACGCTGATTGGGCAGTTGCGACGGTAATGTTCAGATCGTAACTTGGGATCTCTGATGCAACAAATTGGCAGGCTTTGTCGGCTGAGATCCACGAAACGCCCACTTTGGATTTGACAGTGGTAGCATTAGTAGGGAATTTGAAAAGCACACCGACCCGGTTCGCGTATTGGTAGCCGGTGGCTCCTCCGGTGATAGTGGTGCCACTAAGATAAGTTGCTTGGGCGGTAAAGCCGGTGCCGTTTGTGTTTCCAGGCGGATACGGATCGGTATAAGGTCCTGAGAACAGCTGTGCACTGGTAGGAGTAGTATCAAATTGGCCACAAAAATAGACCTGAAAGTCGGCCCCTACATCATGTAAGTGCACGATCTAAAAGATTATGATTCCGATCAAGATACTTTGCTCACCTTCGTTCCAACCTCCTCGCCAGATTCCGTAACCAGTATACATTGCTCCACCATGGGAAGTCTCGATGAAACCATTGCTATATAATTGTTCCGCAACAAACTCATCCTGGGTTGGTAGATAATGTGAGACGTCCACAAGCACGTATTTGTCCCCTCCACTTGGATATGTATATTGCATGATCCCAGCATGCTGAGAGGCGGACATTTCGGCGGTGACGCCGTTTCTCAGGTTGGTCCTGTAGTAACCTACTGAGCCGCTGTCATTTCCAACTCTTGGTTGCATGTACGTGAGATTATCGAGCAAGTTGACACCCTCAAGGGTGGTCAATGGCATCTGAGGCACAACACCATATTTCGGGGCACCACCTGTACCACTTTCGTGGAGCATGGTAATGGCTGTGACGTTTCCATCTGGTGTGTATCCAGCATTGGCGTCTGTTGATGTATTGAACCTGTTGCTGATCAGTATTCTGATCGGATACTCGGGCTCTCCGAGGGGCAGCGTACTCTATGGTATCGATACCGACTTTGACAGAACCTGTTCTTGGTCAGTACATCAACTGGAGCTCTGTCCTTGGGCGGTTGATGCATACCGAATGGAATTGTAGCTCCTGGAAAGACATTCCCTCCATTGTAAGATGTCCCCGGCACTGTACCTTCAGTACCTATAAAAAGGTTGACGTACTTGGTCCAGTCAGTGATGGCTCTGGTCACTGGGACTGCGGCAGCTGAAGCCGACAAGCCTATTATCACAAGTCCTTTCAACGACACGCAAGACATATTGAGAAAACTTTGCTATTCGGAAACGTGGTCTGGGGACAATGCTATGTACATATAGACTTTACATGTTTCTGCCTTTCCACCTTCCCCGCACGGCCAACGATGCTCTCGACAACGATGCTCCCATCATGGTGACGGGGAGGCATCGGAATCAGCAAGCTTCGTTGGGTTGGGTTGCATTTCATGTATGACGTGCACAAGGAAAGGGTACTTTAGAGACATAGATAGGCTATGAGTACTCGACTAGCACGCGGGGGAATAGTGGGGAATGCTCGTGTAACATTTCAAGACAGGCTAAAGGATAGATTACATGGTAAATGCAACTCTAGAAAGAAAGTGAAGTGGTTGAAGAAAGGTTGAGGATAAAGTAGAGAGTAAAAGAGTGCGGAGAACAAATCCACTAATCCGGTGCACGACGTCATCTTGTGCATTTTATCACCTCGATACCTTATCAGAACCGACCTGCCCTAAGGTACCTTGAATGCGGCGAAATTCGCTCGTGGGAGATAACCCGTACCGAGCTTAAAGCGAACCTCAGGGCAACAACAGTCTTTACAGAGAGTAATCATGGGATTGACATGCCCAGGTGTGATTCGATATCGGCAATAGTCTTTGTGGCCTTGCTGTGCTTTGGAAGCCATGGTGCTACTAGGGATCGGTAATGACCGTCATTTCGATCGTATGACAAGTCATATGACGTCAAGTCGTGACATGGATCTGACCTGACAAATGACATGACAGCAGTCTAGCCAGATCGGGTTTCGCGCTAACCCTTTCTAGGTATAGGCTAGCCCGTTTCGGTAGAACATCTTGCAATTTCCGCCGAATCCTCCCTTTCCTCAACCTTTCTACATCAACCATCACCTCTATTGACTGTTATTCCTACTCTATATAAGCACTATGCTATCTGATTCAGCTGTACACGCCGCATTTACCGAGTCAATCGTTCCAGAAAGAAGAGAAAGAGTAGTGAAATGCCGCGAGCGTACACTATGAAAGATAGCCCAAACAATGCCTACTGAAGAGGAGCTTATAGGGGTAGAAGATCAGTGGTTGGAGGAACAAGATTCGATGTTGAAAGCTCGAGAAAGAGATGGAGAAGAGACGGAAATTACACTATAAATTGCTCTGTTTTCTCTGTTTTCTCCGGGTTCTCAGGCGTCTGCGGCTCCGGAATTGTTAGAACGCTCAGCCCAATAGTCGATTCCTGGGCTCTGATTGGTCAAAAGCCTTAGTAATAGATATATAAGCTGTCTTATTGGCTGTCAAGTAGAAACATCTGACGTCAGGATGACAGAAAACATCTGACCTGACCTGACTGTCATATGACCATCCGTTATCCCTAGGTGCTACAAATGGCTTTTCTAGGGTCTCTAACCTTGAATGTAAGCCTTTCGAGAGGCAAGCAGCCTCTTTCGACTCCATGCCCTACTCCGCTCTGCTTCCGAGCATGAGAAGCCGAACGTGGGATAGAAGATGTTGAGGCTGGTAAGCATCAACAGAGTCAACGTTCCCAATGGTCTCACAGGGTTCAACGGACACTCATCTATAGCGCCAACCCTACTGTAGGAAGTCAACCAAAGCTATTTTCATTCGAGCCCTCAAGCTTCAAGATAATTACCCATTCCGATGGTACTCCTCGGGCTTCTTCCAACTGCTCGTCAGCTATTAATCTTACTCGATCTATCTCCTAGCAACGCTTCTGAGTCTTGTACGTAAAATCTTTATTATATGCATCTTAGAGTCAGGCCTTTGACTCCGAGTTTTCAGCAACGCGTCTTAAGAAGACATAGATCACCGTTTAACTACACTTAATAACGACCAATTGACAAAGATCAAACAAGACCCAAATGCCTGCTGGGTGGTGTCGCTTCCCTACAAACAGACAGGCTGCAACAAAATCGGTGTTTAAAAGAAGCTCAAGTCTAGCATTTAAGTTCAAACTCAGAATTTGGGATGTCAATCTCTGGGGGGCTTTGTTTTTTTGTTGCTACGCCCGCATCCGTATTTCGAATAAAGACACGCTGTACTCTAACCCACCTCTAAATCACAAGACGTTCGATGGATGCAAGAGGACCATATGTGATCAGAAGATGCAACACCAAAATCACAAGTTTCAGTGACTGAGATTAGCTTTTGTGCACAGAGTTAAAATCGTCTCTTAAGGAGATAACCATCGAACCCTGGTACATGTATTCGAATATGAACACCAATATTTGATACTGAGTTTTGGAAAATCAGCATTATTTCCTCTATAGTAGAGATTTGGAAAGACGGTGCTCCATGAACACACTCATCAGCCACTCTGCCGGCGTCCACGGGCAGGTCAGGGCTTTCTCTGAAGATACTATGAATGGGGTAGGCCAGTATCAAAAGTAGTAACTAAGGAATCTACTTCCAGAATGAACTAGAACGATCTTCAATATAGTCCTCAGGAGGTCATCCCAGAGCCCAACCAGTCCAACTTTTCACCAACTGTCATGTGAACCAAACGAACTTCGCTTGTTATCTTCTTAGTGCTATCATTCTCATATAATCTACCTCAAACCCAACCAGGGGGTGCAGGACGTCAATCGACAGTAGCGTTGCCGGAATGATGTCTAAATGGATATTTAGATTCATCATTTTCATGAAAACAACACAGGCATTGATTGACGCGGGATCTATTGCAAAGCTTGTGCGACAAGAAATACATGGAATTTGGTCAATTTCGATTTTCTACACTCACAATGCTGCTTTGAATAGTTGGCCTGGTGTCTGACTATCGGTTATTGTTCACTGGCTCTCTGTAACCCTGGTGACCGGGCTCCCTTCCCTAGAAACAAATTTACGAAAGGTCCATTTTCTGCGCATCAAAGACTAGTACTCTATACTTAAGAAACCATCCCTAGGAAAGTAACTAATATTGGCAGCCGCACTACGAGTACCTCTTTAGGGAATAATGCCGAGCTGCTCTTCGGTATGTTTAGAACAAAGGGAATGCGTTTTCTTACTGGTGGTCCTAATCGTAACAGAGGATGATCTACTATCAGGGAGACACCTCCAGTTTTGCGCAAGAGTACGAAGTATCAATAACATGACATAAGTCACCAATATGAGTTCTTCTTTTCCATTTAACATATCTCAGATAGCGATAATTTCGTTTTCGATATTGTTCTCTCCACTCTTGACAATCTCGGTCAAACTCAAGCTGACCTTTCGGACCCAATATACCTATTCCGCACTATCATCTTCATTGCGATAGTTTCACCCAGGCTATCCAAGAGCGGAAAGAACTCTCACGATCATGCAGAAAGAAGAGTTCAAAGAACGACGAAATGTAATGGCCAAAAGCGGCCGTTGGAAACAAAGCCGCCAACAATTCAGCAATTCCAAAAAAGATGAAATATATGCTCGCATTCTAGAACAAAGCGGACGACAGCATTCCAATGCATATAATAGACTATCTGGAAATCAGCACTCTTCGAGTCGGAACCAGAAACATCTAACTTCTGAAAGTTGATATTCCTCGATCCAATATCCTCACACCTTACCACACCTCCCAATGGCAATCGAAACCCGCTCCCGAGTCCGCGTCAAAAAGGGCCTGACCCCCTACGGCCCGAAAAAGCGCCGCTACTCCGAAGAGTCCATGGCCACAACGCCCGCAAACCCACGTCCAAAGAAGGCCAAGACACGTCGTCGAAGAACCATCAACAAAAACGCGCCTGTACAGACGACTACCCCCAAGAAGGCTGTCTCCAAGAAGACCTCCCCCAGGAAGGCCGCTCCGAAACAGTACACCACTCCCAAATTGACCAAGAAACCCTCCATCAGGAAGCCCGCTCTCAATACCACCACAAAAACACCCACCAAGAAACTCACCCTCAGAAAATCCACCAAACCCCTTGACAAATCCTACCTCCCCACCCCCACCACCGCCTCCACCGCCTCCCCCTACGCCCCCACCCGGCCCCCCAGCCCCCCCACCGCCCTCTCCATCTACGCCGAAACCCCCTCCGAAGAAACCGACTCCAGCTCCGACTGGGACGGCGACCGCATCCGCCACCTAGCCGCCTCGATGAAGAAGAAAGCCGCGGTGCGGATCCCGGTCCCTGTGCCCGTGCAGGATATGAGCATCGAAGAGGTGGTGGAGAAGGCGCGGGTGATTCGTGGGAGGTTGGGGCTGGGGTGGGGGGATGGGGGAAGGGTTACGGGGGTGGTGGAGGTGGCGGGGGAGTGGTTGGAGGATGGGGAGAGGTGTAGGGCGATTTTGGAGAGGGCCAGGGCGATCAACAGGCGAGGACTTGTTGGGTAGTGCCGATGGGGGTGGTCGTCTCAATCTCCTTTTATCTTTTTATATTCTTTTAATATCGACCTTTTTATTTTATTTCTACACAATTAATTTACCGTGCAAAGGGTACTGTTATCAGAATCAACGTTCCTCTCCATATCTCCCTTTCCATCTCGTGGCCCCCCTGATCCGAAACTTGACTTCTCTGCCCACGCAGTGCCCACGCAGTGCCCACGCAGTGCGGTGCCGCGCTTTGAGGCTTTCGGTACCGTGATCTCGGTTGCTTGGTTCCGAGGTTCGGAAGCTTTCCACGAGGCACGAAAGCAGCCGCATTGAAAATCCTTTTTTTGAAAAAGAAACGTGATAGAAGGGCAATAAGCTCGATGACTCCAGCGGAGTGCCATGGAAAGAATGGGTGGTGGGGGATGTAACAGTTAATGCACCCCTACGTTTCCGGCGAAGGCGCAGTGTTGCTTTTACATAACATTACTACTACATTAAACAACCATACTTCTAAATTCCCTCCAAGGTCCCGGTTTCCTCGGATTCGTCTGTGTGCTGGAGTGTCCAGGCGGCTGGGTTTGGGAGTGCCCGGCTTGGATGCCGGCTTTGCGCGTGTTGGGGGTGTGGCGGATGGTTCGGTGGGTTTTGTTATAGCTGCTTTTGGCGAGATATCCTTGCCTTCCGGTTGCGCTGGAGGGGACGTTGGTCCATTTAGCCACCGAGAATGCCTCGTCAGCAAGGCATCGTCCTCGTCAACGCTGTCTATGCCGTAGCCCTTCCCAACCCTTCTTTGTACCTCGCCAAAGCCCTATCTCTACAATCCTTATGCACCACAATCGGTTTCGGATACCCCGCCTTCTCCATCAATTTCGCCGCTCCCCGCCCATACGGATCGTGTATCGCCTTCCCCTCCACCGCCTTCAGCTCCGGCACCCACTTCTTGATATACTCCCCCTGCGGATCATACTTTTCGCTCTGCAACAGCGGATTGAAAATCCTAAAGTACGGCTGGGGATCCACTCCCGTGCTGGCGCTGAACCCCCAACCACCGTTGTTGCTCGCGAAATCGCCGTCGATGAGGTGTTCCATGAAGTAACGCTCACCCATACGCCAGTCGAGCAGAAGGTCTTTGGCGAGGAAAGAGGCGACGGTCATACGGGCGCGGTTGTGCATGTAGCCGGTGTGGTTGAGCTGGCGCATGGCGGCGTCGACGAAAGGGTAGCCTGTCTTACCTTGGGCCCAGGCATTGAACATTTCCTCTGAATACTCCCATTCGATGTTGGTGTATTCGGGTTTGAAGGGTTTGTTCATACTTGAAAGCTATTAGCGGGGAGTACTTGATGTGGGGAAGCCGACGGGCAAAGGGGTATGTCACCATATGAAAGGCCAATGGGCCAGAACGTGCTTGTAGAAATCTCGCCAGGCGACTTCTGATATCCAGCATACTATACCTAGGTTGCCGCCATCGAGCTTTTTCGTAGTATTGGAATCTCTCGCGCGCGCTATGGCTGTCCTAGCTGCTAGTGTACCTGCGGCGAAATGTACGCTAAGTACGGCAGTGCTGTTGGCGGCCGGATAGTTCCTGTTGTCCTTGTAGTTGCCGGCTTTTGTCTTCAAGAATTTGTCCAATCGCTCGTGTGCCTCATGTTCGCCCGGTGGCCACATACTTCGGAACCTGTTCTTCTCCTCATCAGTGAGACGCTTGTTCTCTGGTGCCTCTGGTATCTGGGAGATGAAAAGGTCTTTGAGCTTGTTTCGTGCACCCTCAGGATTCTTGCCAGGAGGATGAAACAAGTCAAGTTGCTTTGGATGGGAATGCAGATATGCGACCCAGGCGCGGAACCAAGGGCTGTAGACAGCATACTGGTTCCCAGTCTGGCTTTGAAGCTCTCCAGGAGCTACAACACACGTATCAGGCACAACAGTGAACGCAATTCCTTTCTCCACCCCCATCCTAACCATCTTAGCTTCTCGCCTCAGTTCGTCGACCTCGTATTCGATGTTTGCAAATAGATGGCTTGCGCCCCATTTCTCGCAAAGCTCCAAAATTCTACCCGGTATGGTATTTCGTTTCTCGATAGTCTCAACGTACAACGGAATATCTAGCTTCGCAAGATCTTCCTTCAACACTTCCAGCGTCCTAAGAACAAAATCCACTCGAACAGAGCTCGTCATATGGGCCTTGTAGTCTTGAGGAGAAAGGATGTGGAGGCAGATCAAAGGGACACCCTTGCTCTTCGCCTTCTCTGAGGCTAAATGTAGCGATTTATTATCGTGGGTTCGAAGATCCGTCTTGAACCAATGTACGACCGCATCCTTCACTTTGATATTCTCGCGGTCACTTTCCGTCTCTTTTTGTGCCTTGCCAAGCGTGTCAATCGGGCGTTCGAGCTCGTTGTTCTTGTATTGGAGACATCGCGCGTTTGTCATTTCGGGTGGGTAAAATTCACGGTCGACAATATTATATTTCTCCTCATTCGGCGTGTCTGTAAAGCCTGGTACGTTCTTCTTTACTTTCTTAGATGGAGCGTCGGCCGCTTCATTTGCCTTCCGTTTGACTCCGTTCGTAAACATCCTATGTTGGAGCCGTATGATTCGGGGCTTCGCTCGCGTCAATTGCAGGGCTCGCAGCTGTGTAAAAGGAATTCGGGAATGCGGATTAGGATGTGCGGCTCTCAGGATGGTGGATATTGCGAGCATGCAGTTACGTGAAAAGTTGAGCAGTATATTATGAGTAGAGTGACACGAGTAGTAGTAAGAAAGCGAAAGGCGAATCAACCAGATTCGCGAATCGCAGATCGCGACAGGTAGCGCGCAGTAATGACGTACTGTACTCTATTGGCTTTCTATTTGAGATAGGTAAGCGATTCATCCCTGCAATTGCCGCGAACGGACCGAACCAAAAGCGAAGATTACTCGTCCATGAAAGCTCAAAGACAAAGGGTGGAAGCTTTGATACCAAACTTTTCAAACATGACTCCTCAATGGGTTGAGTTTTAACGGTGTTGTACTCGAGAAGCGTTGGTTTGGTCAGCGAGCCCGCATTTGAATCGATCACTTCAACAGCCTGGGATAGGAGATCAACTTGCCTCTCGAGAGGTGCACCATGTCTTAAGCTTAATTACCCAAACGAATATCCATACTAAAGATGTAGGCAATCATATATGTGATCCTGCTTGGCAAACGCAAAATCCCCAATCAGCAGAGAGGTCTTGCAAAAATGAGCATGAATCTTTCTGCGTGAGCTGCGTGAGCACCGTGTAAGGAAAAATCCGAAAGTTCAAAGAGGCGAAAATAAGTTGCGAGTCAGTGGACATGCATTGTTCGAAAAAATCCAATTAGAGACGAACCCGGAGTAAAGCTTGCGTCCATAATTCTTACTTCTACCTTGTAGGAAGAACTGTACATGTGAAAATAGAATAATGTTCCGTGTTCGCACCAAGATTTGAAAATTTAGAGACCTAGGAAATAATGAACGCCGTGAGAACGACCTGAATGTGCACAGAAGCACTCGTATTCCCAAAGACTTAGAAGAGCATGGTGGCTTGACCCTACTCACTGCACGTCTGAAGCAATGAGGATTAAGAAGAGTTATGGTTGGATTTAAGTTGGTGGAGAACAGGCAAATTCGGATGCTCATCTTCTCTAGATGAAATAAATGGAGATACTGACTGTAATGGAAAAGGGAACATTCATCAGTGTTTAGACCAAGAGAACAACGAGTCTAAGGAAATTGTATAGGATCGTCCTAAATAAGGAACGGGCCTAGATAGTGGTATCGCTTCATCCACAGAAACTACAATGTCCCGCCCGTATCTGTGATAAGCCTAGTAAACTCGAAAGTCCTATCTCTTCAGCAGGCGAGTCTGATAATAGGAATACTTCATCTCCGGTCACTGGCAAACGCTCTCTGTTTCCCCCCTCATTCATGAGAAAGGATGAGGAAGCCTTGACAAGCTCGCACTGAGCTGCTCGTGCAAGGGAGACAGATGGACCGGGGTTTTTGGGGAGAATTGGTGGGGCGAAGGGGATAAAGTTGGTTTGGGATGACAGTATATCAAGGCGAAGAAATGATCGTAGAGCTCGAGGTGCTGTTGATCAGATGTTGTTTGTGAAGCGCCTAGGTGGCTCTGCTCAACCTTTCAATCTGTAACCATCCTAGCAATCCTATAATCAATTAGCCTCCGACCTCCCCACCCCACACACTCAATCCAAAATTTCTCACCTCACCCCCCTACCTCCTTATCAGGACGACCTAACCTAGCGCTGCCGGCTCCCACTCCACACACTCTTCAACAGCCCGTCCCTCTGCGCCAGCCTATTCAAACTGTCGTCGCCCTCTCCCATCGCGCGCACAAACCCGCACAGCGCATACACCTGGTTCTCCCCCGTGTACCGACCGTTCTCATCGACTTTTCCGACCGAGATCTGCACCGACGCGTGGTCTTTGGCCTATACAAACGCATCAGCTGGGAAATTTGAGTGAGAGTCTAGAAGTTAAACCTTGATGATGCGGTTTGTAGCGCTACACTTCCGAGGAACGTAGCTGTGAGGTTTGAGTGTTGGATGAAGTCTGGGATGCTGATGGGGAAGAATTGTGCTGATGGGGAGGGGCTTACAGATCAACGAGCTCGCCTTTGTCGTTTTCCATTGTGAGGGAAGTGGGATTAGATAGTTCGGAAAGCGTCTATGTCTTGTGATGCAGAGGCTAGTTTGTTTGGACGACTGAGGCTTGGTGATAGAGTATTCTCGCTTAATCTGGAGGTAAACTACGTGGGTCATGTGATCGGCCAGCAAACCCTTACCTTATTTTTCGTATCTTCCTTGGTTACTCGTATATCAACCTGGCTCTGAAAAGGTTATTTATGGCTATGATTCAAAAACTTGTACAGGGATATCTATCTATTTAAAAAGCTTATGCGCCGAGTATCCGCTAGTATCACCAATCTGTTGTACATCTCTTCCAAAAAGAGACAAAGAGTCCAATGTTACACCTGCTCCTACCCCTCAGGGTGCCGACGCACTGGCCCGATCCAATATAGCCTCCCTTGTGTCAGCACGAAGCTGTCCTTCTTCTTCCGGAACTATGAGCCTCACTTTCTTCCCTCCACTACCAGTCCGAGGTCCTAGGCCTCCGTGAGACGATGCCTTCCTACCCCCTAATCCTCTCGGACTATCCTGCCTGTGCAATGTTCCTCTAACTTTACCATTCCGCCCAGCACTATCATCCGCCACCAAGCCTCGTGTCTCCTCGACGGCTCGGCTCTCCCCAACAACCCACTCATCACCTTTCACTATTCCTGCCTTTTTGCTCTCTCCCATCGTTTTGAGAACTTCTTGCCGCCTCATTCCCATGACACAGTCGTGGAGGCATCCACCTGTAGCACAGCCTCCTTCGCTTACAAAGGCATTCCCCCACCAGACACGTAGACAGCCTACATGTCCACCATGTCCGCACTCTTGACACCAAGCCCAAAGTGAGCTTGCCCCTCGCGGTTCCTTGATCTCAGTGTTCACAGCCCCATCGACAGAGATCGGACCTTCGCCGTTACAAACGGGGCAAGGGGCCCAGTATTTATTGCAACGTTCGCAATACCTTGGTCTATCGCCCTTGCTGGGCTTTTGGCAGACTGTACACCAGGGTCCACCAGGCGTGATTCCATAGGCTCCGTGGTCTGAGACATCTGGGTAAACAGGATAGGCAAGTTTGCGGATGTGGGCCGCTTGACAATGAAAAGAGAGCGAGCTTAGTTGATCGTGGTACGTAAGAAGCACGGAAAGCACGAGAGCAGGCGGTATTGGATGAGTGTTAGGAGGCGTAAGTGTAAGGAGGAGTTGGGTGGGCAGCTGGACCGAGGAAAGGTCAGTAGTATAATAGGTGACTAAGGGCCCAAGCATAGCACTGAAGGTCCATGGGGGGGGGTCTAGCGAATCGTATAGCGGAGGGGAAGGGCCCGAGGGTACACCAATTATTGTCGACTCTATATCATGATTACTGGTAGCAGCTTTGGGAATGTCCATATCCTGGGTATGAATGATTGGCAACTTCGGGTGGGATGGGCGGAGAACGGGTGGGCTTGTAACGGTGGAAGAGGGGAAGGTCTCTGAGTCCGTGTATAATAGAGGGTCGGAATCGTTGCGTAGTAAGGACGAACTTGGCCTGGCCGGGTAAACATCGCCGGTTGCGCTAGATTCTGAGTCCAACTCCAAGTCCGAAGGATCATGGTTTTGTCCCTTCATATCAGAATGGAACACAGGTACCGGATTGGGTCTTTCGGGCTCCCCGGTACTTTCAAAAGAGTTGGTCGCGTCGAAAGAACCTGGTAGTGAATCTGCTTGGAGTGAACTACTTTCCGACGCCGAAAACATCTGAGCATTCTGGAAACTTTCATTTGAGTCATGCCGGTCAAGTCTGGGTGCAAGAAGATCTGTTACTGATCGCGTTGGTTGATCAAGCCGAACTAAGTTCCGGGGCTGTGCCCTATAATTCTCAATGGCAGCTCGGCGTTCCGCCATGGTCAATTCGATGTCTGGAAAGCCTACAAGCGCTGACGAAGGGTATGTACTGCCCTGGGGATATTGGGTGTCCTGTGGGAGACTTATAGGATCAACGGTGTTACTGCCCTTACGATTTACTCCTTCGCCAACGGACTTCGTTGTTATCAGCTTGAACAGTTCAGAGCTAGTACTTGCTTGCGAAGCCTGCGAACGCTTTTCCCATGCTGGAGCAGGCAAACAAAGAGAATCTTCTTCATCTAAAGAGAGTGCGTTTCTTGAGTTTTCTGCTTGTACCGAAGGTTCGAGCATGGGTCTGGCGATTGGTGTGGTCATGTTGGACCCATCTTCTAGGATTAATGGTACTGTGACTTTGCTCGGTAGAGCTTCGTACACTTGCTCATGGCCGTTTGTTTCGGAAACTGGCTTAGTAGTCTCTCTACTTGTCGGCGGTTGACGAACGGCGTCATCATGATCTGAACTGATCTTCTTGTGTCGAAAGTTTATACGAGCCTTGTTTCTGCATTCCTTCTCAACTACTAAACTTAGTACTCTCCAGGTCTGCGCTTCGCGATACTGGCCAACATGGGTTGCGAGCATTGCGTTCCTTTTAAATCTGTCGCTCCAACTCTGATGCAAACCACAAGCGCAACGCATCACCGTTGTCGTCAATGGTAGCCTGTAATGGTGAGCAAGGAATCTGAATGCATGGACATCGAATAATCCGGTTATATGTCCATATGCCGCAACTTGAGCTAGGTGATAGATTGATCGTTGCTGCAGGGCTTCGTCCAGCCTAACAACCGGTCCACCAGTGCTGCCAGACGGAGGTGTACTTGCTAATGATTTAGATGATATAGTACTCGGCGGTCTAAAATGACGGCTCTTGACTGATGAACTTAAGAGACTTGGTTCCTCGAGACTGCCCTCTGTTGCGCTCTGACTGCCACTGAGCTTTTCTCCACTGATGATGAAATTATTGTTTCTTTGCAAGAAGGCTTCCGATAGGTGATCCAGCGACCTCCGCCTACGTTCTCGCCTCTCGGAGAAAAAGCTGATTTGACCATTTGGAGATGCGGCAACTACATTAAGGCTTCTCCTATCAGATACCTTTGGCGCAAAATTCATGTCAGTTTGCGTAAACATGCCTGCAATGCCCACAGTCCATAGCAGACTCTCGGAGTGCCATAGCATCGCTGTTGGCGCTGTTTCATAGCGATCAACCTCACGAAACGGCATGAAAGGTCGGCGAAGGTCCCAAACATGAATTCGTGGGTCTTGATGGTCATAGGAAGTCGCAAGCTGAGTACATTGCCAGCTCCCTGCATTTCGTCCCTCGGAAGCCCAGCAAGCAGGACGCCAGCGTACATTGAGAATACCCCTTGGAGCTCGAAGTTGCAAGGACGACTTCATTCTGCGATCCGTTGAGGAAAAGTCCCAAACCTTGACGTTTTTATCAGCTCCTCCGCTGACCAAGTGTTTACCGTCGGGATGCCAATCAATAGAATGGCATGTCTTCTCGTGGGCATTGATCTTGAGTATCGGAGCGTTGTCTCTCCGGAAATCCCAACGTTGAATTACTCCATTATCAGTAGCAGCTGCGAATTCAACGCCATTCGTAGGCGACCATCTCAAATCACGGACTCCCTCGTTGTTCCCAGGATATTTGAAACGACTTCGACATGTCATTACACTTCTATCACCTGCTAAATCACGCAGATCCCAAAGCCGAATTGTAGCATCCTGACTCCCAGATAGCAATAAGGCGCCTTGGTGAGGGTTGAAAGCAACCCTATGTACCTGACGATTGTGCTCGTGCAATCGAGCCAGTTCCACCCCTGGCCGATTTATATCGTAGACAACGATCTGACCATTTGCAGCAGCAGTAGCAATAGTGCTATCAAACCTCCCGTGAGACCATTTAACGTCATTTGCAGCCAGCTGATCTTTGTGTCTCGCTGATATGGCCCCTTGAGAAGTATTGTGGGTTGAAGCGTATGCGATAATCGCAGAGCGTAGGTTGAAATCCTCTGCGCATGCAGACCCCGAGACTTGAACAGTTTTCAATATATCGCGTCCTGCAAGGATAGCATGTGTCTTGTGTGCGCAAATGTCCAGAGCAGCTATCGGAATGCCGGTTTTGTGGGCTGTACTTTTCGACGACAAGGGACTACAATAGCGATCAGTCAAATGCCTTATAGAACAACGTTGCCGAAACTGCGTCTGACCTTGAGCTCCTCGGTAACCCCACTCTCGGAAGGGATGACCTGCGATCTGTTGGTCTATTGCCATCGGCACTGGTTGGTCGAGAGCCGTAGATGAAGGGCTGAGCAAATCGTACGATGGCGTTGGCCGCTCGGTTGCCATAGCGTGGAGGTGGAAGAGGCGGGGCTGGAGGTGGAGGAGGAACTGGAGCTTCGCGGTCGGGACTACCGGACATTGCGGGTCAGGGCGGGGCAAGGGCAAGCTCGAGAGGAGAGTGTCCCTCCGCTCGTCGCGAGCCCCTCCTCCATCGACGAGGCTCGAGTCGACGCCAGTGGTGATGGGGGACGGGCGAAGTCAAAAGACGGAGTATTCCGTACGTCTAAGGTTGATTCGAGAATGACATGCCCCTTTATTGTGGGCCACGATCGGTTGCAGTAGCGTATTCCCTCAATTTCTCAACGTGTACAAGTCCAAGGTACGCAGCGAATGTGGTGTTAAGACCATTGGCTGTATCAGCAGGTGTTGGCTAGGTGGGTCTTTAACTAGAGGTTAGGGACGTTAGGGAGAGATGTTCCGGGGATTCATGACTGCGTTAGCGGCAAACTCAACCCTTTAGGCCTCTACCCTAGGGAAGGACAAATCAACAAAATCAAGAAGCAAAAGTACTAACTATTTACCTTTAAGGCATCTAGGTCCCGTCAATGTAGATTTAGATAAGCTCTCCATCCCACCCGCATTTACAGTTATACCGTGGACTCGAGCTACCGGTGGATTCCAAGAACTCAAGACGCTCACGCGACTCCCTCGCTCTCTCGCCACTTCTTCACACCCCTCATCTATCATGTATAATTCGTGACGCATGTGTTATTGCCTCTACATAATTTATTATGAGAGCAGCTTAAGATCTTCAGAATACTGTGACCGGCGTTTGGGATGCTATCTGATCAATCGTTATCGATAATGACTTCCTCCACAATTACTCGGGTTCTTCACCCATGGGTCTCGGACAAGACTGCCCGAAACATTCTTGTATACACTCACTACTGTTCTCCTATCATTCTCTTAGCCTTCTTCCTCATCGCCATTACCGCTTACAGCATTGCTACTGCCTCCAGCGACGCTGTTCTCCACCCCTCAACAGAGCACACGGGACCGGGTGGGAAACCTCTGCCACAGAAAGTCACGCCGTCCGCAAAGGAGAAGCAGGAGAAGAACGCTTTGTGCTTCAGTCGTGGGAGGAGACTCCTGTTTGAATGGCTGTCGGTGGGCACCATTCTAACGTTTGTTGGCAATGCTGTGGTCGTTATCCTACATGCTATCTTCGACAGAAAGGACAACTGGTGGTGCGGTGAATCTGTAGCAGTATGTCTGTACCTAGACAATACCTTTGAGCAGAATTCACTGACGTAATTTCTGGAGATTTACGTGGTGGCCTGCTTCTTCGTCTATACCCTCTTCCTCATATCCATCCTCGACACAAAACGTTCTCCTACGGTGGCTCACCTTGTGACATGGATAATAGCTCTCGTATTAGAACTGGTCCTGTTCGGAGCTTCTCTTGCGATTTACACCTCGCGGCACCGTGAGCCCAAAGCAGGGCATCCCGACGGGGGTCAAATGAGAAAAGGAGTTACTACTTGGGAAGGAATCGAAATAATCATCGGCGTTCTGCGTATACTGTTACTAGTCTCTCTGGTTACTTTCTACGCCCTATTTGTAACGCTCCGGCAGGCGAATAAGGCGAAGCGCGACCAAGTGGAGAATGGAGGCCCACGAGAGTCGACAAATTTGCTTAACGGCCATGCAATAGGAAATGGCTCACTCAACGGCCATTCATATGGTGCTACAAGTCCTCCGGTGCAGGCAAAGGAAGAGACATCTGGCTGGTCCCGACCAACCACAATCCCTTCTAAGAGCTGGTGGGAATATATACGTGGATATTCGCTCTTCTTCCCATATCTTTGGCCTGCTAAATCACTCAGACTGCAGATCACTGTTGTAGCATGCTTTACACTTGTCATGCTGGCCCGAGTGGTCAATGTCATGGTCCCAATCCAGGCCGGAGCGATCACAGACACCCTGTCTGGAGAACATGGAGCTTATTCAGGGGTGCCATGGGGCCAGATACTCTTGTACATCCTCTATCGACTACTTCAAGGCAACAACGGTCTTCTGGGCGCGCTACGAGGAACACTCTGGGTACCCATTAGCCAGTACTCTTACCAGGAGCTCTCAACGGCCTCGTTTGAGCATGTACATGGTCTAAGCCTAGATTTCCACTTGGGTAAGAAAACTGGGGAGGTGCTCTCGGCCTTGAGCAAGGGTAATTCGATCAACACATTTCTGGAACAGATTACCTTCCAAGTGTTTCCTATGCTCATTGACCTTGCTGTCGCCATCGGCTATTTTCTCATTGCCTTCGACGCCTACTACGCGCTTGTCGTTACTATTGTAACATTCGCATATCTGTACCTTACCATTCGCTTGGCCCAATGGCGAGCGGAGATACGCCGAGAAATGGTCAACTCTAGCCGCCAGGAAGACGCTGTCAAGAACGACTCTATGGTTTCTTACGAGACCGTGAAATACTTCAATGCAGAGCAATACGAATTTAATCGATACCGCGGCGCTGTGCAAGATTATCAGAGAGCCGAATACAAAGTCTTAATATCTTTGAACATAATGAATGTTTCACAGAACCTTGTTTTCATGCTAGGACTGTTGACCACCTGCTTTATTGCTGCGTATCAGGTTACAACTGGCCAGCGTCAAGTTGGACAATTCGTCGCGCTCTTAACTTACATGGCTCAGCTTCAGGGTCCATTGAATTTCTTCGGCACGTTCTATCGGTCTATTCAGTCTGCCATGATCAACTCGGAGCGCATGCTCGAGCTCTTCAAGGAGAAACCCACCGTTGTTGATGAACCAGACGCGGAAATTCTCTCGTCTTGTGAGGGAAGAATTAATTTTAACGACGTCGAGTTTTCCTATGACCCAAGGAAGCCGGCTCTAAACGGTTTGACCTTCCACTGTGCTCCTGGAACCACGACAGCCCTTGTTGGAGAATCCGGTGGTGGCAAATCCACCGTTTTTCGCTTGCTCTTCCGCTTTTACAATATCAACAACGGGAGCATTCAGATTGACGGTAGGGATGTGAAAGGCCTCACAATAGACTCTTTGCGTCGACACATTGGTGTCGTGCCACAAGACACTGTCTTGTTTAATGAGACACTAATGTACAATCTCAAGTACGCCAACCACTCTGCCACGGATGAAGACGTCTACAATGCTTGTCGAGCGGCTAGTATTCACGAAAAGATTGTAAACTTCCCCGACGGCTACCAATCCCGTGTTGGGGAACGTGGACTTAAACTATCTGGAGGAGAGAAGCAGCGTGTAGCCATCGCTCGTACCATACTCAAGGATCCGCGTATTATCCTCCTCGACGAAGCTACCGCGGCCCTAGACAGCGAGACCGAACAACACATTCAAACCGCCCTGGACAAGCTTTCTCAAGGTCGTACTACTCTCGTTATAGCACACCGCCTATCTACGATTACTACCGCGGATCAAATCTTAGTGCTGCACTCCGGCAAAGTTGCCGAAAGAGGGACACACGACCAGCTCTTATCTCTCAAAGGACGCTATGCAAGCATGTGGCGCAAGCAGATTCGGGCGCAGAAAGCCGCAGAGCAAGCTAAAGTCCTTTCGGATCGGGCAGAGCAGCTACGAAACGAAGCACAAGGCGGTGAGAGCCCTAGCCAAAGTGAGGACGAGAGGAAGGGCGGTAAAAAGCGGAGAGCATCCAAAGGCTCGTTCAGCGGTGGAAGGCCAAAGGTTGACAGTGGCTCCGGCATGCCTCACGGTCACCCATGAAACTCTGGAATTTTCAGGGAAAACATGATGGACGGACGGAAACCTGACGAGGCGAGATGCAAACATGGAATACACACAAATGTCCCACAACAAGCACGGGAACGATTTACGAAGTGACGAGCACGTATATTAATACATTTCTCTAGCGCGCAAGCTCTGGATATCGATAACCCCGGTGGCACTAATTCTTTCTTCTTGTTGGTGAGCTTGGGATAAGGACAAAAAGTCTGCGATAGCAAGAGGAAGCCTGTTACTGGCCTTTACAAAAATATGCGGAAAGTCCGGAGTGAGGGGTTAAGTTCTTGTTAATATGATAGCTGAAGACGCACATAAGAATAGAAAGTTCGGGCTCACATGACCTGTTACTGTTGGTTTCGTCCACCAGGAGCTCATGATAGGGCTCGAAGACAAGGTCTCTTCATCACTTTTCCATTCCATCGCTCGTCCATTCGCAGTCTGGTCGAGATACATTGGTTCAGTCCTCCATTCTCCTATCCAATGCACGACCCTCCTTCCAACAGCCCATCCTAGACTCTTCAAAACCCGCCACGCACTCCCCCTATATAGCCCTTCCGCACACTATTTTCCGTCATATTCTCGCCGCACATTCAGACTTTCTGCCTCTCAAACAAACTCTTTACAAACCCTCCCAGAAGTTCAAACTTCCTCGTCATTTATCAAAGCCAAAGCACTTCCACTGATATTCTATTGTTGTCACGCACCCATCCTTCCGACCTCCTTGGCCGAGCGGCTTCCACCGTGTCTTGACACGTCCCATCATCGTTACATGTATACCTTTCCCTACCCCCGTTCGGCGACCAATACCTCTTCTTGCACACCCAGCTCCCTCTGCTTATGCAATTCTCCATACCCTCGCTCACTACACTGCAGATTACCATCCTGGACTCCGACCTTCTTGTTGTGCTTGCAGAAAAGGTGGATATAGTGTTTAGATATCATTATCAAAGTTTACCCCCAGGTTCTGCTGATAGTGGATTCTTCGATTTGAAGAGCCATGGTGATTTTTGATTTCTTCATTTTAACGTGCTTATGCAGCCAAAGGCTATCAAGCACAGCATACTATCTACGTATATAGATGCACATAGAGTCGTACTGACAATGTATGTAGTATGGAAAAGCTCTCTGCGTGAAACAGGCTCTTAGAGCTAACAAAAACCGTTTATTCTAGTTAGTCGCTGTAACCTGAGTCCACTTTCCATACCCAGTCAGATGAGCTCAAGGAAATCCTGCTGCAAGCAGCCGACTCAAAATCCTAGACAGTATATCCCGTAGACCAGTTGTACATTGTGCAATCACACCGATAAATGGGGCGACGAAGAGCTATGCCCGAGGTTGCGAGCTGGCCGCGCGAGTAACAGATCCCGGGCTCCGCGTTGTCGTAGGTCTATGTACATATGTGGAAACTGGCCACTTCGACGTGGGCTTCCGTTCGCTGTTTGGCCACATGGTCATCTAGCCATGTGGACTTGTTGTTTGTGAGCATCGACGTGTCGGTTTGTCTGTTTGGTAACCTCTAGGCTCTTCTGTAACTAGACAGAAGGTTCGTAGCCAGCACCGCGTACGGGTGGGTTCCATCGCTGGCCAGCCATGGTGATGATGGAGTAGTGCTTTTTCTTCTCCTCTGCTTCGTATGCTTTCGCTCCCCTGCTTTGTACGTACTTAGTTACGACGCTAATTAGTCTTCAGAAACTGTGTAATCTCGTGCTCTTGAGAATAGGAAGGCGCAAAAAAGGTTCATGATTTGGTGCAGGGAAAAGCGGATATGTGGATCAACTCTTACTTTAGACTACTTTGAGTGGGTCATGCGTTTGTTGCTGGTTACTGAGGAGGCGGAATATTGTACTCGTACATGGAAAATATATATTAAAGTTATTTGGCAGATCACTACAGAGAATGACTATCTAACTTACTCTTGTAGTACATCTCCCTCCTCCATTTTCCGCCCTCGCCATTTCCAAGCTGTCAGAGCAAAGGCGATATGTTGAAGACCCCCAGTTGCTGTCCCTCGGCCAGGCGAGGGTTTAATCTGGGCAGTGATGTATGTGCAGTTTGCGTTAAGGTGATGAAGGTGTTGAAGTTTAATTAATTAACTCGATCGTAGAGTTAGCAAAGGGTGGTTTTAAGGGTTTAGAGGAGGTTGATTGGTGCTTGAGGGAAGTTGTATGGTTTTGTGGAATAGTCATTGATACAGTATCAGGTGCTCCTGTCGGATACTGTAGGATTACGCTTTAGTTGGTCTTAGGAAATGTGAGCATGAGTGGAGTTATCGAGGAGAAAGTTACACAAAGAGATCCTGCTCCAAACGAAGGATTAGATCAGAGTATATATGCTAACAATGCTATGCCAATGCATCTATCATTACAGCTGTCTACATGCCACGGCTAGTATGCACCCCTATACCCAGCGAATATATCTACTCGCCGGTCTCAGCCCAATTGGCAGACGATGATATCCGTAATGCATCACTTTTCCCAATTTCCAACGCCGTTTTTTCTCGTGTAATGCACAACGGAATTTTCCCTCAAGCCAAGGACGTCCCTTTCATTATAGTGAGCGGAACAAAATCTGCTTAGAGCAGTCGGTCATGTGATCGGACTTCGAAGCGATCCAGTGAAAGCGGTCGTGCGTATATCAGCTCCGCACAACCGCATACTTGAGCATACCCATCGTCCCTCCTAGCAGTATCGCCATCGGCGGGTTTAGCTTGAACCACGCGCACCCCACAAACGCCGTAGCGGTGATAGCTACGAGCCACGGGTCCGTCCCGAGCGGACTTCCCCCTTGCACCGCCGCAGTCAAATACCCCATCTCCCACAGCTTGTACACGGCAGTATATACAAGGCCAACCGCCGCAGCGTTGATCCCACGTAATATAGACAAGAACCAAGTCCTGGATTTGAGAGTGGTCCACAGGCCCATGAAACCTAGCACGATAATGATCCCTGGGGTGAAGATACCCACAAATGCAATCAACGCTCCGGCCATGGAAGGAAGGTTCGTGCCAGCTGTGGCAAGCGAGCCAAGGTAGACGGCGAAGTTGAAATTGGGGCCCGGGAAGGCCTGGATGACGGCCAGGCCGAGGAGGAAGTTACGGGGCGAAACCCATCCTTGGGTGACAATGTATTCGCGGAGCAGGGGGATTACGACGGGGCCGCCGCCAAAGATAATGGTGCCGGCAAGGTAGAGATCCGCGAAGAGAGAGAAGCCGCGGGAGGTGTTCGGATAGATGGTGTTGAGGACGAGTATGGCTACGAAAGTTATAATGAAGACGAAGAGGATGCAAGCCCCAATTTTCCAGGACATAGCGGGAAAGTCGGCGGGAGGGTCAACCTTGATGTCGAGCTTTTCTGTGCTTGTGGGGGTTAGGGTGGCGTGGCTTCGCGGCACGTTGAGCGGCATCGGTAAGAGCGAATCGTTGCGCTCCCTTTTGTAAACTAGAGGAAGTGGCGGTAGAGCTTTTTCTAGGGAAGATTGACTGTCCCGACTGGAGCCAGAGCCGCATCGTTCCAGGTCAGCCCCTAACCGACTCTCTATCGCAGATTTCCGTCCGCATCGTCTGAGGAGTTGGAGAATGGTATGAGGGCATCTGAGATCCCACACCATTGTCGCAAGCCCTGCGCCGACCATAATTACGGGGTAATACCACAATGCCGTATGAAGCATGCCCAAAATACCACCTAGATACACAAGGGCTCGGGTCACTTTGTCGGTGATGGCTTTTTCTGCGAGACGAACGGCTGCCAATGCAATTATCCCAACGGTGGCCGCATTGAGACCAGACAATAATGCGAAGACCGGCGCAGGAATGGTGCTGCGCACTTGTAGGATTCCAAGTGATAGAGCATACATGCCAATGGCGCCTGGTAGACTGCACAAGTTGTCAGAAACAACGTCATATTTCAAAGTAGCTTCATCGCCCAATGGTAGGACGCATACTTACCAGAACAGGAAGAATGCTATAAATCCTGCCAAGTAACCGCCATGTACCGTGTTGATGCAAAACAGCATTTTCACACTTGCTGAGCCAGGTAGAGCCTGGCTGATTCCAAAGATTTGCTGGAACTTTGCATAAAGTCAGTTGCTGCATATCAAATCGACCCGTACTTCGCTAACCATAACCTCGTCAATCCACCCAAGCTCCTCGACAAATTTCGCGTGAAGCTGATTTACGGTCAGCCCTGCCCCAGACCTTGTGCCCTCCATTCTGCAAAAGAACACTTACAATTTGGAACTGCACTGGGGCGCCTCCGAACGCTGTAAAGCCCAAGTGCCAATTCGCAGCAATGATATATTTGTAACGGTTCCATAATGTCATCCTTCCCATCCTGCAGCCTGGCAAATGCAGATAGAGATCTAGAGAGAACAAAAACAATGCAACGATACAAAAGAAAACTTATGCAGTCCTTCACTGGTCTAGGTTGAGTTGCACAAAGGATCACCAGGGCCATAGTAGGATATCTCAAGAGCATATAGTAGAAAAGGATCCGAAGTCCACTAGCGGATCAAAGCTTTCCATAGCCCTTCTTTGAGTAAAACCCACGTAAGTGAAGGAAATTATCTAGTTTCGCATACACCGACGCATCGAACCATCAAGGTGGATTAGCATACTTCGGATCCGGATTGGGGTAACGAGTTCACATTGTTCAAATTCTCATCCGAGCGACACAGTGATCCGGATTGGACTTGCAGCTATAGGTTCGCCGTCGACGCCTCTCCTACGCACAGTGGCTAACAAAACCGAACATTAGCACTCGTGGTCAGTGACAGAAGAACCTACGGAGAAGCCGGTAACAGGATCAACCGCAGCCCATGACAAGCACTATACGCGTTGCGGAAGCTTGATCATGTCAGGCATGTTTCATAAGTTGCTGTTTACTTTAGACGTCAGGAAGCCCAAGAGGTGGCGATGTTTTCCTCCGCACACAACGGGGAAAATTGAACGAGTTGAAAGCCCAATGCATCGTGGCATGTTCTATGACATCTCGCTTCCCCGCTTCCGCATACATAGTATTGCCGATATGCCTCTGGGCGCCATACTTGCATAGCCGCTGAGCCTCGACGATTAAGACGGGTCATTCTGCAGCGGGACTGTGCGTATCCTTGTAGATATGGCATGGAAACAGATACGTAGCATAGCTAATGGGATGGTTCGCGATAGATCAGAAGTCTGGAAACGGAAGTATCGGATATATGGCGCTCGATTCAGCAGGATCTTATTACAAAATCCGTTGACGAGAGCAAAACGACAGTGGGCCTAGGTTCCTCATCATTGACCGAAATCTCCAAACACGAAGAACTCATAAAGGTAAAAACACTTGAGATGCAACTGCTGACTCGATGAGGTCTACCATTATGGAAGTTCTGCCCAGGTAGCCATTACTGTTGCAAAGGCCCAGGCCTTAGTCTTGAGATCTTTCGGGGACGAGCGTAGCGTCCTGTACACTGGAAGCTGCCGAGTAACGCTGTGGAGTATGCGTGCCATTTCGCCGGCCACCATGGATGTAATGCCACGAGAGTAGATGTCAAGCAATCAATGCAGGTAATCGAACGTGGTTTCAAGAGGCTCTCGGACCTTACAGGTATACCCGCGGGACGGTTGCGCCCAGTCGTGATTGTTAGATTGAGCGTTCGTATTGCGTATTGCGTGAAAAGTTCCTGTTGCATTTCTGACCGAAATGGAATGATGGGACATGTTTGCGTTGTTGCAAACGCGCGAACTGCCGTTCTTCAAACCGAGCTAAGCCTTGCAAGGTTGGGTGCTGAGGCTGCCATAACCCTAATTGCCTTACAGTGGGCCTTTAAAGCGATCTGAGCGCTGTTCAAAAAGTCCTCGTTGATGGATGCCGTGGTGTTGGTTATCCTGCGACTCGTAGCGCGCCGTTCGAATTCGTGATTGCACTGAACTTTCTTACGTCGCAACATTAAGCAAAGATACATGCTGGAAGTGACGAGTTTACCGTTCACTTGTGGTACGTACTGTGGATTCTTATGTTACTCGTGGCATGCGTTGTGAATCATGAGATGTATGTGTGCTTAGGGCTCTATTTATATGATGTAATACTGGTCTATGTTTGATACAAGAGAATGATATCTGGCTTTCGCATGGACATGAAAGTGCTTCTAAGGGAATTATTGCAAGCGTATTGAAATCATGATATTGAAAAGACTAGATCCTCCAGCGATCTTCTATTAGACATTTCCCTACTATCAAAAGAGTGTGTTGGATTGCGCGAATTTGTGCATATCCTGCTGTCCAAGAAGAGTGCCTGCAAATCCAAAGCTAAGGGGTAGCTTCCATTATGTCTGAAGGGGTTGGGCAATATTGCTGAGAATCTTCGTCTGTCGGCGCATTTTGCACGAGTTGCACTGGAAGTTCGCAGCTGGTGTGACGGCAGGTACAGCATGGGCTGTTCCGGAGGAGCCTGCTGATACTGGGGCGTTCTGTGGAACTCCTGCGCTGACAGTGACCGTCGTTGGCGGCGCGGATGCTGTTACGGTTACTGTGGCTGGACCAGCCACTGCTGAAGTAGGTGGTTGAGGTGGCGTGACCTGAGGTACTGAAGCAGCACTTGGAGCTGGCTGTCCACCAGCTGGGGGAGCTGGTGAAGGAGCGGCCTGCGAACTTGGTGTAGGAGGAGCTGGTGAAGGAGCTGCTTGTGAGCTTGGTGCCGCAGCCGGTGCATTGGAAGACGGCATTGGCGATGAAGCTGGGGCTTGTGGAGCAGCAGTGCTGGATCCCTGAGCTGTTGAAGCCAGATTGCCATTTCCTTTTGCCAATGCGTTCACATAGCCAGAGACTGCCGCGTAATTGAGGGACTGTCCGTCAACAAACTTGACCGGGGTGGAGTCTTTGCTGCTTGTGCTAGAGCTGCCCGTGATATCGACCTAGTTCTTTAATCAGCTCTTTGTTATCTTCAATAATTTGGGAGGGGGAGGGAAGGGGGGTGCGTGCATCCATGCAAGTAGTATAGTACTCTAATTTTCCTGCTGGCTCTCCCGGTGTATTGACAGCAGTAGGCCAGTCCCACACCTATATTACTCTAGAGTTAGCCTGTGCTCTTTAAGGTATTTAAATAAATTGGGAAAATTGATGCTGAAAATCCACTTACCCAGTATAAAGTGTATGGCTTTCCGGAAGGTGCATCAGAAGGGATAGAAAGGTCGTTTTGACACCAGAGGTCTAGACCCATGGGCTGAGCAGCATCATGAGCAAATTGTTTTTGGCGGGTGGTAGAGATGGCTCCTCCGTTGAGCTGATAGCATTGGCCGTCATCATAGTTTTGGGTCGCCAGAAGCTTGCCACGTTTGTCACCGCCAGTGCCATCTGCGTTCCAGACTTTATGTACTGATAGGAATTTTTCATTCGGGTCTGGTTGGGTGGTGCCGTAGATATACACTGTTCCGCGGTTTGGTGGCTTCCCTGCCTGGGTAGCGGGAAGACTGACGTGGCCATTTTCCTGGTAGCGAAGAGCAATCATGCTTCCTGCGGCAGCCTGAAGTCTTGGGCTATCTTTCGATTGAGTCGGTGCTTGTTGAGATGGCATGCACATAGGGTCTGAGTCGAGAACCTTGTTCCCTCCGGCTCTGCCGTTGGGAGGTAGGAGGTGAACCATGCAAGCATCAGGATCGACACCAGCTGCGCGCTTGCAGTTGCCACGAGCAAAGCCAGGAGCGCCGGTGAAAGTTCCGTTTGGTGCAATGACGTCCATCATCTCGACCCAGGAATGTGCGTTCGCTGAGGCGAAGAGGGTGAGCGCCGCCAGGGCACGTAGGTTGGCCTTCATGTTGGTGAAGGTATTTGTGATATTTTGGTGGAGTATGGTTTGTTTGAGTCGGTATAGATTTGGGTTGTTCTGAGTGTTGTATGTGATTCTGAGCGAAGTATTGAGTATGCGGAAGATGTAGGATTTGATAGAAGGAATAAGATAGAAATGAGAAGGTTTATCTATGTAACGACCAGCGTGGTTCAACAAAGAGTAGTAAAGAATGAATAAGAACAATGACGGTCAATAGCTGCGCAAGCCAATTTTCCAGAATGTGACAAAGGTTCGGTGAAGTGAAATGAATGAAGAACTGATACCGCCAACAATAAGAGTCTAATAACAATAGGACTGTAGTGATAATGGCATTATTCTCACAATGGGGATTCTATTGATATTAAGAATTTCATGAACAGTCACATATCGAATGAAGGCGCGGTCACGAAACACAAAGACCAAACAAAGCAACAATTGGTAACTGCTGGAGTCAAGACTTGAACAATAGCATTGTATGCCGTTTCGACCTGGTACAGTCGCCAGGAACCAATAGAGAAATCGTCAATGCTTGGCATCAAACGTGATGTCTATAGCTATCCTGACCTCGAAACAGCTGCTTCACCTGCCTACCAGCTCTCCTCGCGTCGAACACCATCCAAGGTCCTCCATTGATAGGTCCGACTCATCGTAAAGAGAATGCGCGCGTTAGAATGTCTAATATAGGATAAGGTGCTCCCTAGAATGTCAAGTGTCAAGATCCCTCTATTACTCAGATACAGGAGTGATGATTCCAGGCGTAGCGTCAGTGAGATCTGAAGATTTCTGTCCAGTGGGCTGACCAAGGTCGTGTCATGTTTCAAGTCTAGCGTGTTTTGAAAATCCCGTTCAAGTTTCAGCGCCAACCCACTCCTTAACCTCGGTGGCGACACACGAGAACGAGTCAATGCGAGATTTAACACCGATCATAAAGTTGGAACTCGTTCGTTGATTCTTGACTAGATTCGCCATACGTTCCACTCGCATGATCTTGTTTGCTACTTACGGGGGAACAGTAGGGACGTTGAGCTGTTTTACTTTTTTTGGTTTCGGATCAAGTGGAGAATCTAAGCAGTTGAAGCGATCATTGAATGGTGGAAGATGGAAAGAGCAATGCCCTATTTTCTGTGTACCAGAGTGAATCCCACAACATTTGTCATTGTCGAGAATGACAAGTACGCCGAGCATCCGTTTATCTATGTCAAGATTTACGCAAACCTGGTTGTTTTATCAGATACCGGATGCGGAGGAAGTGCTGATGCCTCAAGACCCTCAGAGAGTACCTTGCGCCACTTCATTGAGACCTCTCCAGTAGTCGCCAATGGAAGGCGACCGCTCAATCCTCGCGAAGAAGATGGCAAGCCTTCAAAACGATATTTAGTCATCTGCACACATTGCCACTATGATCACATTCTCGGACTCTCTCAATTTACAGATGTGGACCCTGTGATTTTGGCTTCACTGCAGGGGAAATCTTTCATCGAAGAAAATCTTCCTGAACATTCCTTATGCCACTTCCTCAGTATTTCCACTCCAAAATATATTGTCTCTTACTGGGCCAAGGACTACGAGAAGATGTTGTTCAACAAGGCGTCTCTGGAACTCCAGATTATAGCTACCCCAGGGCACACCCCCGATGAGCTGGCCTGGTATGACGAAAAGGAGCGCCATCTCTACGTTGGTGATTCCTTCTATGAGCGTATGGCAAAAGACAAGTCCTATGAGCAAGCCGTCATCTTCCCAAAGGAGGGCAGTATTGTTGAGTACATGGATTCGCTTAGGAAGCTACAGAGTTTCGTCGACAAGAAGAATATGGAGCCAGATAAACCTTTGATTAGAATTGGCTGTGGCCATGTTACATCGTCCGTCGACGGGAAAGAGATACTGCTGGCGGTGCAAAGGTTCTTTCAGGATGTCATAGCTGGCTTAATACCCGTCAAGCAAGTATCAGAGAAGAGAGGTGAAGAAGTCAATTTATGGCAGGATAGTGGTGAGCCGAGATTTTCCCTTTCAGCACCGAAGAGACTGGTCGTTGATGCCAGAAAGCACTTGGCCATAGTATTGCCCGTGGAGCAATAATCTCTCGATTACACGAGCGTCTATACTACTAGATGGTTTACTACCTAGCCTTACATCAAATCAAACATCAGTCATCTCAATCCTTGCATACGATAATCAAATCACTCCAGTCCCTGTGTTCGGTTCCGTGCCCCACCATGCAATCACGGGAACGCTAATAAACAGTTTATACTGCTCAATGAAACTACTTAGGGGAGCTGTGAGTGCCTCAATGGCGGCTTCCGACGGTGAGCCTGCTTTCGCAGCAGCCTTACTTGTTGTCGACATGCAAGAAGACTTCTGCCCCCCGGTATGTGAGCTTGCCAAAGAAGGCTTGCTAAAGTTACAAAGCTCATGAGATCCGTAGAATGGATCCTTGGCAGTCTCTGGAGGCCGGGAAATAGTACCAATTATCAATGATCTTCTTTCCTTACCATTCGCTCTCAAGATCGCTACACAGGACTTCCATCCACAGGAGCACGTCTCCTTCGAAGCGTCCCATCCTCCTCCAAACAATATACCGTTCGAATCTCACGTGAAGATAACGAACCCTTCCAACCCTTCCGATATACAAGAGATTCCGATTTGGCCGGTGCACTGCGTCAAAGGCACGAAGGGAGCTGCGATCATTCCGGAATTGAACAGCTCTAAGCTTGCGAAAGTCCTGGAGAAAGGAAGGACCAAAGATGTGGAGATGTTCTCTGGATTCGCCGACTGCTTCGGGAACAAGACAGACGCAGCCAGCTTCGACCTTGCTGAGGTATTAAGAGAGGCTGCTATCAGCCACGTATACGTGGTCGGGTTAGCTGGCGATTACTGCGTCCGGTGCTCTGCCATTGACGCAAAGAAGGAAGGATTCAATGTATGTGTGGTCGAGGATGCCACGAGAAGCGTAGATCCCGGAGAAAAGGGTTGGGGGTCAGCAAAGAAGGAACTTCAGCAATTCGGCATCAAGATCGTGAGCATTGGTGGCCCGGAAGTGAAAATGGTCAGGAATTTGACTTGAGATCACCCAATTTGTCAGTCTTGAAGCTTCAGAAACAGCCTGTATGCTCTACTGGGATTCATTTGACTCAGGATTCCCACATCCGAGGATCAGAAAAGACTCTGCGATACTGGCAGAGAGTTGAGCTTGAGAAGTACTTCGAAGTACAGAAGCTAGACAACAATAATATCCTTCATCTGTGGGCGCACATACCTTTGGCTCTCGTGTTCCAAAGTTGCTGTTTGATTACGGCTGAGTTCTGGCAATGATGTCATCAAGTAAGCTTAGCGAACCGACGCGACCGCGTTTTCCAAACCCCGACAACGCTGCAACAACATCTTCCTATTGGTATATTGGAACCCGCTTCTCTCGTGAATATGCCGTCCTCGAAAGGAAAGCCTACAGACCCGAAGTTGCGTGAAGAGATCAAAGAAAGTTCGTAATCTATAAACGCCAGTTAATGATGTAATGACATCGTGCAGGACTAATGTGCTTCCTCATGTAGAAGTCCAGAATGAGACAAACAAAGACGGAGGGGGGAAAGGACAGTGGAGTGCTTGGAAGGTAAGAGCTCTAAAAGCAATCAACTATTATATTATGGCAATATCTTTTTGTCTTTTGGTTTTGGTGGACTTTTACTAAGGTATAAAACTATTACAGGCACAAAAAATGTCCAAAGAGTATGAGAAAGAAGGTGGTGGATATGAGAATGTTGCTGGGTCGAAGAACGAACCAGCCAAAGGTCCACCCGAGCCTAAGCCTGATGACGAGAAAGAGGAGGAAGTGAAAAAGGATGTTGAGGAGAAAAAGGAAACCAAAGAGAAGCCCAAAGCCAATAGCGGGAAGAAAGCTACTGGCAAGAAGGGTGATGCTAAGGCAAAGACACTCAAGGAAAAGAAGGAGCCAGCAATTGGAACGAGGAAGAGCACACGTATCGGCACTAAGCGCAGTGCACCCGAAGAAGAAATGGAACCGGAGGAGGAGGAGGAGGAGGAGGTCAAAGAGAAACCTGCGAAAAAGACGAAGACGGCCAAGAAGTAAATAGGCTGTTTATACGTTCTTCCAGCTATACTTACATCTTTCCCTTGTCCTTGTTGGTCATATCCTTTACGTTGAGGTTCTCGCCGGTGTATCTTTGACATACCAATGTAACAAGGATGGGTCCCGTGAGACGAGGGTTCCCATCTTCGTCGTATCGTTGAACCCATCAGTTTCCCAATGTGATGCAGGTTGCTGTGGCCACTTTGCGGATCATCGTTTTCCTTTGGTGATCTTAGAACACTTAGCATAGTACTGCAACCGCTTTTTATCTGTGCTGAGGATATGGTTTTCCCATATTGTCCGGTACAGGGAGATTCCCGACCTCCCCACAACTCAGTCGGTTTGATTCTCCTAAGCTCTGGTCTTGTCGATATTCCCACTCTTATCGCGTTCCTTCTGCCAGAAGGTGCGCAGGGTCTTTGCTTTGTGGAAGTTGCCGTTGGGGCATTCGGTTCTCGAGGTTGCCTATTGGCACCTGTGGACCGTATAGTAAGGATTTTGGAAAGATTGTATCACATGTGATGCACCTGAATTAGCAACGCCATAAGCCTTTGATTGCTCCACAATTAGGGCATCGTCTTCGAGCGGCAATTGGACTCTTATTTTTCGTTCCTCTGCTGCTTTCAAATGCGAAACTCGAGGTAATCGCTACCTCTCAGGTATTTGTCGTCTTCGCAAAGCTAGGAGCTCCGCATCCAAGGCCTCGAATCAAGGAGAGAGTAACATCTCTGCATCTAGTCGTTAGTGGCTGTCAAATACCTATCAAGGCACGTTCTATCGCGTTTGTTACATTTTAACTATACGCTCAGCTCGAGTCTCGGTTGTTCGCTGAGTAGGTGTCTTCCTCAATTTGTCTGATAGACTATCTTGAGTGACACTTACCGACACTGAGCGGTTTACAACAGGCGCTGAATCGCTAGCCTTTGGTGTTGATCTGCTATTCGCTTCTCCGCCTCAGTACACGGTTACCACAAGATCGAGCACGGTACAACACCAAGTGTTGACGCTGCCTGGTAACCAACCGTGGTACTTAGCTGTCGTCTTGTGTCGAACAGAGTTTAACCTCGACTATCGCGAAGTACTTCGAGTGAACACGCCTGGAAATGGAGGGAGCACAGGTACGTTCCAACATGAGGCTACTTCACCCTCGACTGCCAACATCCTCAGGAATCCCCCTCTTTCAACAGACATACCATCATTCTTTGAGTTTTGAATTTGCTATGCTGTTTCGCAGCTATTTGGCGTGCCCTCTCTAGTGTCTAGAGTTAAACCTCTTATTGCAAAGCACTGACGCGAAATGCCCCTCGCCCCAAATCAATTCTCGAGCCTACCGCTCTGTCTATGGTAAACTGATCTTCTCGGTTGTAGGACTTAAGTGCCAATCTACAGCCGGACGAACCGAGCACTGAATCTAGGAACTGTGATACCGATGATCGAGTCAATTCCTCTGACGACCATTCAATGGCTCTTGCCATAGCCCCTACTACTATCGCCAGGGACATGACCTCTCGTACGTTAAACCGCACAGCACCATTGCTTCATACGCTTCCATATCTGGTCTTCCGCCGGATCTGCGATTTTGTTGAGCCATTATGGCTCAACAACCTGTCAAATACGTGTATAGCTATGCGGACCAAGCTCTCCTTCGACGACGGCAATCTAATCTGGTATCGTGCCCTACCTGCATACATTTTGCCAGACGAATTATATCAACCCACACCCGGGCGACCCGCACCATTGCTAGATCGCCTGCTCGGAGGACATTATCGCCCAGAGTGCGATTATAAGCGTGAGATATTTGGCAGGCTGGCAGGTGGGCTGCGGTGCCAGGTTTGCTTGAGACCAATTACTGGCCGTACAAAACCGTGGAATGTAAGGCTCTGTCGGTTTTGTTTCGAAAGATACACGATAAGTAAGTTTATACTGTGCTCATTCTCAGTGGCTGGTAAGCTTATCTATATTATAGCTTCAGAGCAAGTATACTCTTTAGGAGTCCCAGGAGTCGGAGCTGCTTTGGCCAATTTGGCCCATCCGCCAATATTCGTACGAAATGTCCCACGTTTTTATCGTCCAGAGATCGACCAGATTATTAGGAATATTACCGGCGTAGATGCCTGCGCAAAGATGCTGGTAAACCAGAAGCAAGACCAAATGACTCTAATGGTCCGCCTTGAAGCGTCAGAGGAAGAGCGGATTCGTCGTGTCGCCCGCCACAAGCTGGTTCAGTACGCTCGATTGATTTGGGATGGTCATGACCCAATGCCGAACAGGATCTACTGCGAGTCGAGTGGAATTCTTCTCGGGACTGAGTCCCGTCAAGGCATGCCGGATGTCAATACGTTCAGAGCGTTTCGGGAACGCTTCGCCCCAACCAACAAGTTGCATGAATTTTTATATCCAGCTTACAGCCTTAGCGATCGCCCAACGCAGCTCCCATATCAGCCCGGCTACTGGCTCAAAGACCCTGCTTTAGTTCTCACACAAGACAATCCCACAGTTGAGGATGTTCACTGGTACGTGGAGAAAGCGCTAGAGATGCTAGAGGCTCTAACCAATTGCGACAAGCCCGGATACTCTGTGCGACGTTCTGGCAAGCCTGTCCTCGGTGGGTGGGTTACTACCTGGGTAAACGCAGCTAAGGCCTACCATGTCGACCGTCTGGAGAAGGAGTTGAAGTCTGGCGCAACTGTCAATATCAGTCACACCACCGGCGCACCGAGTAGCAGTCATTTGTATCGTCGCATCCGAAAGCTAAGGTATAGAAGTGGTCTTCAGGAGCAAGGGGAGACGAGGATGAGACCGCTTTCTCCGCATTTGGATATCGCAGAATGCATGGCTAGAAGCTCCATAGATATGTGGTTCACAAGGGAGCATATCATCAGTAGGTTAGAGAGGGAACAGGCCCAGTGCATCAAATGGTTCAACAAAGTTTTGCGTAGGACATCCTTCCGTTGTCCAGTGTGCGGCGAAAATCACGTATATATCGGAGTCGAGGATCCCGTGGACCATGTGCGAATCCATCACCGGGCTCGGTTCTGGAAATCAGACGACTGGCACACCGCCGGATGATGGGGAGTAAAATCACGCAGCCTCTTGTCCGCGCCCGCTCGTCTTGAAACCTCTCTCATCAATGGTCATAGTAGCCTCACCATCACCTGACGCATGCTGCATCGTACGCCTGGGATCATTGCCATTTTATCTACCTTGTTACTTTCTAAGGATGTCACTTTCTCTCACCACCTTCGCCTGGCCACACTCAGCCTACACACGCCATTGCCCCTTCGGACACTACGATGGAAGATGCCAGCACCGGTTCTCGAAACGCCAGTCAAGGTTACAAACATCCTCTTTCCTATTCACCAGTTCGCTCGGCCCTTAACATTCACGTACTTGATCACCCCGGATACTCGAAAGGCGATAGTCTCTACAGTGCAACAGGAGAAGCCTAGTCCTGGGCTTCTTTTTATGCATCAAGATTAGACAACTGAGAAAGCTGCCTGTAAAGCTTCTGTCTCGATCCAATTCTACATTGAGCAGTGTTCCAGGAGTACGAGGGCGAGAACCGTGTAGACATCGTACAACTTGGCGACGCGGATGACAGTGTTTCGATAATAGAGTTAATTAGGATTAGCAGCGTCGTCGTTCATTGTCTGTTCCAATTTCTTGTACCTACATACCACATCTATTAGCAGCATGGACTGTATGGGAACTATGTGCTCCGTCACCGTAGCCTTCTCTCGCAAAATATGTAATTGATCGTTGAAAGGGACAATGCTAACGTACCGCAATAATAAGGTAAATTAAGCTGGAGAGAAATCCCCAGAAAGGAAAAATAAGGTAGCGGCCAGACGTCCGCCTTTCCACGGTTGCTGTGATTGGTTCCAATCCATTGGCTCTAATCATCATTATTCTCCATCCTCCAATTCCAACTTCTCCCATCCTGCTGAAAATCAATTACCCTTGAGTACCTACTTTTCCGTACTACTGCCGGAATCCTCTCCTTGATCCCGCCAATTCGCTCCTTGTCGCCGTCAGCACTAGAGTATCTACATATGGCTTTCACTTGGCCAGCCGTACCTGAACTCTAGCCGAAACCATAGCGTTGGATCACTCTACTTTTCTTCACCGACAATTCAAGTCAGCTTTTGGATTTGGCGATTACTAAGTACAAACGTGCAGTTTGGCGACCTTGAAGCCTGGCCATAAGGCTCCGTTGGTGGCACGCTCTTGTTGGCTTTGGCTTGCAGACTGCGGCTGTACTGTGCCTTTGCTACTGATACAGTAATCCGCAATCCTTGAGTCAGCTTCGCCAACCCCCAATGTCGGACCCAAAGCATTACTCTTAAGCTCTTCGGTCTACACATTACAGAGAACCGACTTTCCAATAGCCATCATGCTTGGAGCTTCTTTCCTCCCAGCAAGGTTCCGCAGCGATCATCCACATGCTTCAGCACCAGCGAATCCTGGATACATCAACAGGGAAATCACAAAAGTATTGCAGTCGGTTTCGCGTAAGGCTTTTACCCATCCGATACATACCATTGTCTTTGTGGCACTTTTGGCGAGCACTTCATACATTGGCCTTCTCGAAGGGAGCCTCTTCGATAGTGCAAGCCCAGTGAGGAATGCTGCGGGGGATGTGGAGCTTTCCTCGCTGGCTGTAAATGGCAGACATCTGAGATTGGGAGAGGAGACGGCGTGGAAGTGGCAAGTTGATCATAGCGCATTTGGCCATGAAGAACCCGTACGTTTTCTTGAACTGAAAGCTTGGAATATAACTAATATTTATCTAGGGCTTGCAGCACATAGCACTCATGACGTTTGTCTTTCCTGATTCTCTACCTAACGTCTACCCACGGACTGCGCCAATGGCGGACGAAGTCCCTTTGCCTAACAACACCACCGCTCATTCCCTTCCGTCTACTCCGAATCCATTGTCACCAATCTCCCAAGATACCACTCTAGCGTTCGCTATGCCGTACGGTGAAGCAGCCAGTTTTCTGGATACGGTACAGGAATTGCCAAACAAAGCGATCTTCCACCCGGAAAATAACCCGGAAAATACACATAACAGCAAGTTATGGGTCATTAAAGCTACGAAGAACAACGGACAGGCCTCACCAAGCACATTGCGTGGCTGGGCTTCAAACGCATGGACGAACTTTCTAGACTTGCTCAAGGTACGCCAAGCGTTGTGGTTTTGGATATTCTTACTTACAAAGACATTTACAGAACGCGGAATCACTGGATATTATTATCATGGTCCTTGGCTATCTAGCCATGCATCTGACATTTGTTTCGTTGTTCGTGTCAATGCGACGCATGGGGTCGAATTTCTGGCTCGCAACATCTGTTCTGATTTCATCGGCGTTTGCCTTTCTCTTTGGTCTCATCGTCACCACAAAGCTGGGGGTTGCCATCAACCTGGTGTTGCTATCCGAAGGACTGCCATTTCTGGTGGTTACCATTGGCTTTGAAAAACCGATCATACTAACAAAGGCAGTACTGTCGGCATCGTTGAGTTCTAGGCGCCAGGGAGGGCAACCAGATTCTAACGACTCTGGCAATGATCGCTCTCCAAGAACTATCCAGTCCTCACTCCAAGTAGCTGTGCAAGAAAAAGGGTTCCAGATTGTCCGTGACTATTGCATCGAAGTTGCCATTCTCATTGCCGGAGCTGCGTCTGGTGTGCAGGGAGGACTTCGGCAGTTCTGCTTCCTCGCAGCATGGACCCTCGTGTTTGATTGCATTCTACTGTTCACCTTCTACGCGGCAATTCTGAGCGTCAAGCTCGAAATAAATCGAATTAAACGCCATGTGGCTTTGAGAAGAGCTTTAGAGGAGGATGGAGTCAGCAGACGAGTGGCGGAGAATGTTGCGTCTGAGAACGACTGGCCACGATTCAGCCCAGGAGATAAAAAATCTAACGGTGAAGGGAGAGATGAACCTGCCGTCTTTGGTAAAAAAGTGGGAGAAAGCAGTATCCCGAAATTCAAGGCTCTCATGGTGACTGGATTTATTTTTCTGAATATATTGAACCTATGCACGATCCCTTTTCGGGCAGGGAATAGGAACGCTCAAGGGCCAAGTCCTTCTGGCCTCTCAAGTGTACCTGGGCTGTCGAACGTTCTCACTCCTCCCCCGATGGACCCCTTCAAAGTGGCACAGAACGGCCTCGATTATATCCAAAGAACAGCCAAGGAGCACCATATCAAAACAGTAGTGACGGTGCTACCACCAATCAAATACGAACTTGATGTTCCTTCTTCTAGTTCAGATCTTGGCGACGCCGGTAGCTCCATTTTTGACGTCGAGTATACAGATCAAATCTTCGATGTGGTGGTTGGAGGGAGGGTTATCGAGGGCATACTCAAGAGTCTGGAGGATCCGGTCTTAAGTAAATGGATCATAGTGGCGTTCACAATGAGTCTGGTGCTAAATGGATACCTGTTCAATGCGGCAAGGTGGAGCATCAAAGAACCACGGGCTTCCGACGAGAATGCCTTCGAGGCGGTTCCAGCGATAACTGAAGGACGCGCCGCACACAGAGAGCCCGAGCAGCCTGCACCTGCGGAGATCATCAGAGATCATGCGGATATTTATATGCCAGAAGCCACTGATGTCAAACACGAGCATACTACAGAGGCAAGAAATGTGTTAGAATGCGAGCGGATGCTTCGTGAACGTAAAGCTGCGGAGCTTAACGATGTTGAGCTGAGCGACTTAACTGTTCGTGGCAAGATCCCAGGTTATGCGTTGGAGAAAACTTTGGAAAACACCAGCATCATGACAAGGCTTGCTTCTTTAACTCGAGCTGTAAAGATCCGGCGAGTTTTGGTCTCACGAACGCCCGCCACATCGCAGACTTCAAACCTCTTGGAAAGGTCAAAACTGCCGTACACGGATTACAATTATGAAAATGTGCATGGCGCGTGCTGCGAGAATGTCATTGGCTACATGCCAATTCCGGTTGGCGTTGCAGGGCCGTTGATAATTGATGGACAACATTATTACATCCCAATGGCCACCACTGAAGGGGTATTGGTTGCGAGCACCAACCGAGGTTGCAAAGCGATCAATGCTGCTGGTGGAGCTATAACTGTTCTCACTGGAGATGGCATGACTCGAGGGCCATGCGTGGGGTTCCAGACCCTGACAAGAGCGGGTGCTGCAAAGCTTTGGCTGGACTCTGAAGAAGGCCAGAAGACCATGAAGAGGGCTTTCAACTCAACTAGTCGCTTTGCACGACTGCAGTCGATGAAGACAGCCATGGCGGGGACCTACCTTTACATCAGGTTCAAGACTACGACTGGCGATGCAATGGGAATGAACATGATATCAAAGGGCGTCGAATGCGCCCTAAATGTTATGGCGGAAGAGAGTGGATTCCAGGACATGTCTATCATATCGGTATCAGGCAACTTTTGCACTGACAAAAAACCGGCAGCGATCAACTGGATCGATGGAAGAGGTAAGAGCGTTGTGGCTGAGGCCATTATTCCAGGCGATGTCGTTCGGAGTGTGCTCAAAAGTGATGTCAACGCTCTGATCGAACTTAACACGAGTAAGAACTTGATTGGAAGTGCCATGGCCGGGAGCATTGGAGGATTCAACGCACACGCGGCCAACATTGTCACTGCGCTGTTCTTGGCTACAGGTCAAGATCCTGCTCAAAATGTGGAGAGCAGCAATTGCATTACAGTTATGCGGAAGTACGTTGGTCGCTCCCTTAATTTGTACTATCACTGACAGATTTTAGTTACAATGGTAATCTTCAGATTAGTGTCTCCATGCCATCCATTGAGGTTGGCACAATCGGAGGCGGCACTGTTCTTGAACCTCAAAGTGCGATGCTTGATCTTTTGGGAGTCAAAGGCGCCCACCCCACCAACCCTGGCGACAATGCTCGCCGCCTTGCTCGGATCGTGGCTGCCAGTGTTCTGGCCGGCGAGCTCAGCCTCTGCAGCGCCCTGGCCGCTGGGCATCTCGTCAGGGCACATATGGCACACAACCGAAGTGCTGTACCTACGAGATCAAGCACGCCAGTATCTGCAGCCCTGTCAGCCGCTCCGAGCAGAGGACAGGCACAGGAAGGGCTGATGATGATGACTGGCCGATGAACTGGTCGACTTGCGAATGCTTTGCAGATGCATCATTACTGTTTCTGGAGATTTGTATATATCGTGTGTGGGCCTTTAAGCAGACGCTGAAGGCATTTGGGTCCGTCCGCATGGGTTGGCATTGCACGCCAGAGTCCCGCAAGCCTCCTTTCATTTTTCTTTCCTGTCGTACAGCAGTCTCATCACGAGGTGGATAAGGTCTGTCAATTATGCGTCAGCGGTGTAGAGCGGTTGGCACTCTTCCTATTTTAGAGTCGGCCATTGCGCCTTTAGAGACTTAGACCCTATACATGTAGATACATTTCCATTCTTATTGAAGCGGTTTCAACCAGTTACGACTTTGCAAGACCAAGGCAATCGTCAATATGTGAAGTTGGTGCGATAGAAGGCTCCTTGTTGCGGGAGCCCTGTAGCAAACCGAGCAAACGTCATCCCTGTACCATTTAGGGCGATTAATTTGCCCCTGAAAGAAATTTGCATCAGCACTCGACGCGGTTCTTCCATCAACCACTTCGACGTTCGTCTTAGACATCTCTCCCCCTCTCTCTACTTAAAGTTGCTATACACTCGACTTTTGAGAAAGCCAAGTGTCCACTACTGTATCCGCCTTGTCGAGTTCCTTTGGATCTGCCTTTTCCTGCCCAGTCTCTCCTCACGTTCTCTGCCGCAGTAACCCACTAACCCGATTGAGGTTAGACATCGGCATCACTCCGACAACAGCAAGTTCCACCCCAAACTGTCATCATCCGCCCCACTACTAACACGTGACCGCAGTGCCCCTCATTTGCTCCTCAATTTCCAAATCCATTCTTCCTAGAACTTCTCTTTCACACATCTCTCGACTCGCTACTCCATCAACCAGAAACTTCCACGCATCATCAGCAGTCATGACTATCAAGACCTACTTCGACGTCAGCTGGACGGGCCCAGTCCTCGATGCTAATAATAGGCCTGGGGATGTAAAAGGTGAGCAGTCCTTTTTGTTGAGCGCGAGCCGGTTTCAACCCCTCCGCAAGATATCTGCTATCAATTACTGCTGGTTCAGCATCCACTGTTACTGACATTCCACCCAGGCCAGTCCGGTCGTATCAACTTCAACCTCTACGATGACGTCGCCCCCCGAACAGTCGAGAACTTCCGTGCCCTCTGCACCGGCGAGAAAGGCTTTGGTTACACCGGTTCCAAGTTCCACCGTGTCATCCCCAATTTCATGCTTCAGGGAGGTGACTTCACCCGTGGCAACGTAAGTATTCCATTCTCCGTTCCTCGGATATCTGAAGCTCTTTTGACACTGTTCCCCAGGGCACCGGCGGCAAATCCATTTATGGCGAAAAGTTTGCCGACGAGAACTTCGACCGCAAGCACACCAAGCCGGGACTTTTGTCAATGGCTAATGCTGGACCCAACACGTAAACCCTCACCTTCGCTGTTCCCGCTTCCACCACAACTTGCTTCTACCATCTCAACCCCCCCTTCTTGCTACTGAACACATTCCATCCCCTACCCCAGCTACCTTTAAAGAACTCAATGCTAACCGCAACTTCTTCCTAAACAGCAATGGCTCTCAGTTCTTCGTCACCACCGTTGTCACCAGCTGGCTCGACGGCAAACACGTTGTCTTTGGCGAAGTTGCAGACGATGAGAGTATGAGGATCGTCAAATCCATCGAGGCTACTGGAAGCGACAAAGGCACAGTTGATGACAAGAAGTACAAGCCTGCTACTATTACTGCTGCTGGTCAGGCCTAGGTGGGGCCTCGAAAATGGGATGAGCAGGTGAAGGATGTTGTGAAGGGCTGCCTTTTTAGATGGTAGAGGGGGGCTAGGGGTTGTGCGTGTGCTTTGTGGGACTTTAGCATTGGGGGCTGAGCAAAAGCTATCTACTCGGATTCTAGACTCTCCACTCCTCTCCATTCTACTCCACCTCCGCAGTCGTTTCCCCGTCATTTACCGCCGCGCCTGCCAGCTTATCAAAGTATCCACCCGCATATTTCCAACCCACTCTCCTTCCCACCCTTCCCGCCTTTCTCCCATCTCCCATTCCCGATTCCCCAAATTATTGCTATCCATCCCCGGCACTATCGTCTTCCCAACCCCCCATCAACCCAACACCGTTATCGATCCAGCCCCATCCCACGAACCCCTCGCATCCATCATCTCATCCCCTTTCAACCTTCAACCCTCCCCGCTTGTGGGCCTCCCACAACCCCTCAACAAACACCACTCTCATCGACTTTTTTCTTGGGGTGTTACACCTGAATCTGTATTCGAAAAGAAAGCTTCAAGTGTTGCTTTCTTTTGTTCTTGTTCTTGTGGGAGGGGGAGGGGAAGGGGGTGGTGATGGTGTGTGTTGTGTGTTTTCGGCGTTTTCGGCGTTTTCTCGGAGGTTTGGAGGAAGGCGAGAAGGATTTTAATTTGGGGGGGGAGGGGGGGGATGGATATGGATAACAATATGAAGAAAAAGGAAAGGGGGGGGAAGTGAAGAGAAGAGAAGAGAAGGGACAAGGGCGGAAGGAAAAAAGGAAAAGGGAAGGGAAAAAAAGACCGAAGAAAAGACCCCCGTGGGGGGAAGTGTTTTACAGTACAGTACATACGTCCCTTGCTTGCCTTTCTCCCTACGTACGGCCTTTTTTTTGGGGGGGGTTTTGTGGTTTTGTGATTTTGTGGTTTTTTGGGCGGAGGGATGGAGAGGAGATGGAGAGGAGGGGGTGGTTGTTCTGCTTCTTTTTCTTCATCATCACCACCACCACCACCATCACCATCACCACCACCACCATCACCATCACCACCATCACTACCATCACCACCATCTTCCTCTTCATATCCGATTCCGCAACCACCCCCCATAAGTACCCAGATCAGAAACGAGGGGGTTTCGACACACATACGGGAGCGACATATGAGCGATGTGAGCAAATAAATATGGTGAGCGATGTACATAGTACTGTAGTGGGGCGGTTTCTGGATTGGGGATCGAGGGGTGATGGTGATGGGAGGTTTGGAGGTGGGGGAAAGGGGGTTTGGAGGTGTGGGAAAGGGGAAAGGGGGTTTAATGCTGGGGAAACAGATTTAATGTGATAATGGCCGTGGGAGTCGGGTGACAATGAAGTCTCAAGTTCATCGAATTCGTTGCTCGCATACAAACATCCTACCGCCCCCTCCCCCGATCCCAAAGTGCCATCCCATAACAGTCCTTCTACCGCCCAAACCACCTCACCTCCAAAGCCCTGAACCCCACATAACTCACCGCCGCAAACGCAAACGCAAGCGGAAACCCAACATCGCCCCCAAACCCTGGCAGCCCAATAAGCCGTCCAACGGGCCCCGTAAACCACTTCTGCGCCATGCCCATGACGGCGCCGAAGACGCCGAAGCAGAAGGCTAGCATTGCGGCGATGCCGGGGGGGAGGAGGGAGGCGGTGGTGTAGATGCTGGGGTCGTAGCCGGAGGTGCCGTGTTTGAAGAGGAAGTGCTCAGGGAGGGCGATGCCTTCGTAGATGGCAAGCCAGTAGCCCTGTGGGGGGGGGGAGGGAAGGTTAGTTTAGGGAGACTGTTTTTAGAAAGGGGAGGGGAAGGACGTACGATTAGTAGCATGAAATTCTCCAGCACGCTTTGGAAGTGCGAGTAGCCTGGGATGGCAATGGCGCAGTAGACCAAAGTGCCGATGAAAGTCCAGATGAAGCGGGGAACGGCTTGCGTCCAACGGCCCATGACTTGCAGGCTGAACGTCAAACTGTAAATATTGGGGCAGTTGTTTGCGATGATGCTCAGGGCCAGGACGACGAGGCAGAACTGGCCAAAGCGGCCGAGCGGCGGAATAAGTACTGCTGCAAGCAGACCGCCAATGTTGGAGGTCTTGTAGCCATCGGCATAGATGTTGGGCGCGTCGGCCACGGTGGCGGTTGCAACCGCCAGACCGAGCATTTCGGTGAAGCAGAGAGGGAGAATTAGGCCACCAAAGGTCCAGGCAAAGACTCGGACCCGATTGGCGCTGCGAGGCTGGTATACGGTGTAGTCGGCCGCATAACTCGTCCAGCCTGTACCGAAGCCAAAGACGCTGGCAGCGAAGGAAAGGATAGACCCGGCCTCGGCGTTGCCCGTTTGCATGGGGAGATTAGAGAATTTGCCGGAGTGGGCGAATTCGCCAAGAACGATGAGGAAGATGATGAAGCAAGGGATCCAGGACCAGTATTCGTAGAGGTGCACAATTTTATAGCCGAAGAGCGTGACGATAAAGGTCGCGGCGGCAATGATTATGATACCTGCATATCCTGGCACGTTGGCATTGACAGCGTTGAGGAGTTGCGCGCCGACTATCACATTGACAGCAGACCACCCTACGCAGGCTAGGACATTGAAGATGGCGACTGAAGCGTCCAGTCAGCCCCCGACTCGCGAACTGGGAGCTTCGATATGGAGGCCGGGTCTAAGGGGGAAAACATACTGATCTTCACCCCATGAAAGCCAAAGTAATAGCGGGACAGCGCCATTTGGCGCAAGCCAAATCGTGGACCGAAGGTCGAGAAAAAGCAAACGGGGGTGATGGCGAGGACGTTGATAAAGAAGATGGTGAGGAGTGAGTCGATGAAGCCAAGTTGAAACACTGGTATGGCCAGCGCGCCGATAGCAAAAGAAGAGACGACCATGTTGGCCGCAAGCCACTGCTCATCACTCATCAGCACTCCAAGTCTTTCTTCCCTTGTCTCCGCCAGAGAAGCGTACCATTGTCCCGACTTTATGTAAATTCTCATCGGTCCTCTCATCCTCAGGAACTCTTTCGATCCCTCTTGCTTCAATCCTATACCGCGCGGCAAAGCGCTGAATGCTGTGGTAGGTGGAATTGCCAGTCACGAAGCTTTCGCCAGGGACGGCGCCAGTCTCGTCGGCGTACACGGGCAACCGTTTCTCGTCTGAGATGACCGGAGAATGGTCGGCAACGTTATAGTCGGGGAGCCCCATGGTTATCGGTCTGGAGGAGCTCTTTATCAACGCTGGATATCGGTCTCGTGCGGAATTCGCGGTTCCCAGGATGATTCAGGCAGAATGTTCAAGCTGAATAGAGGAGCAAGCAGCGCCTATGACAATAGTGAGGGTGCCTTCAAACAGACGGAAGAGAAGAAAACGTGAGAGCCCATCACAGCCACATGCCAACAAAGAAGAGAAGACGGGCCAGAAGTGAAGATGACCGGCAATGAATAAGTAAAGTACTTCGGTCAACTACAGAGACAGAGACGGAGATGGGCGAACAATCCATGGCGCTACCGTCTTCTAGCAAAGTGGGATAGAGATAAGCATTTCCCAACTAGGTACCAGTCTACCACCCCTCTCTGCCCCCTCTGGGAAATGCCACGGCAAAGCGGGAACCGACGCTGATGGTGGATCCATGACACCCCCCGTTAGTCTTTCGACACATTCACTCCCCAGTCCCCAAATGATCAGCCTGTCGATACGGGTCTCGTCATGGACCGACCTCATGGATGGTGAATATCAAATCATGTGACTGGAGGGGGAGGCAATCCGCGGAGAGACATTGCCCCTTCTGGTCCAGGGAGATAAGGTACGGAATACCTTACCTTAGGTACGGCACTGTACTTACTTCTACTTTTGTGCTAATGATCGCGTGCGTTTTGTGAGGCTGATTAGGCGAAGGGCGATAAGAGGTTTCGGCCTGCTGATTAGCGTACCTTAGTGCTTGCTCTCTAAGTTAGTGTCGTATCATTGGTTGCAATTGGGCCGAGGTTCTAGACGTTCGATGATTTCGTGGAAAAGATAATTCACTTTTCTGTGTCACGTGCGATGGATAGAAAATACCCAGGGAGATCGATTGAGCTGATACTGTACCTATACCTCGATCCATTCGCTTGTGCGGATTAGTAATAGTTGTCTGAGAGGCCAAAGCAGCTTCCGTACGTACAAGAGTGAATATTAAAATAATTAATAGGAGCATACATAAAGGTAGTCGCAGTGTCCAAAGAAACGTCGTTCGCTACCTACCCAATGCCGGCCATGGTGCACGCTCATTCGGAACCCTCCGTATGCACGAGTAAAATATGTAAGATATCACATGTCATGCTGGTCCTCCCGTCCCATGCACACGCAACTCATCGAAAGTCGTCATCGTTGTCTTCATTCTCCACCGGATCAAGCCGCTGCACCAGCTCCTTCGTCTCCCTGGCCACCTCAAATGCCAGCGGAGGCAGCTTCTTGGTGAAGTCTTTCCACGTCGTGGCGTCGCGGATCCCGTCACCCTCAACGCTGGCATCTAATAATTTGGCCCGGCACCCAGCGAGCCTGAGGACGATGGGCTCGGCTCGATCGCGGAGCGAGTGGCTGTCCGTCTCGCTCGTGGTATGCTGCGTCTTCGCAACCACTTGGCCAACGATAGAGGCGATGTCGTTGAGGTGTTCCTTGATGATCGCCGGATTGTCTTCGGCTCGGATGCTGCCGACGAGCGATTGGATCGATCGTACCAATCCTTCTGTTTGATCCTCCAGGAACGTCTGGAATTATCAGCATTGTCCAAGATGATATACGAGGAGATCTTCACCTTCAGCTCCTCGACCTCCCCTTCATGTTCCTGGACTCCGGACCGTTGCTTTAGGACAGACCCAGTATGGTCACCATTTGACATGCCATTTGCGGTGGCTTGCTTTGGCGTAGCACGAGGATTTCGGTTGCTGGGCGGCAGCGATGGTGGAGGGGAGCTCATCGAGCTGTAAATAGATTCACCATAAGCGCTCGTTCTTCCAATGCCATAATAATCTGCCGGAGACTCGGCGATCAGGCTACCTTCGTCGTCATCCTCGAGCTCTTCTACGGGGGTTGGGCGGATCTTGACCGAGTGAATAAGCTCGACCACAGCAGCTGTCAAGTGTGACGCTGCGGCGTCAAGCAGTGAAACCGGCGAGAGGCCTTTCGCGAGAGCGAAGTTCTTTGAAGCTGTGATAAGGTTATTTGCAGTAGCAGAAAGCTTGGCGAGGAGCTTCGTTCTTTGCTGCGCCAGGTTATCGTCATTCGCCCGTGCGACTCCAACGTCCTGAGAGAGTTCGCGAACGGTGACGACGACCGACCTGACATAGCCAAGTACAGACGGTGGATCGCTAACCCGAGCTGCTCGGAGTAGCTCATCAATGGAGACTTGGAATTTCGTGACATGGAAATCTCGAATAAGGCCATCTTCCTGGCTGAAGCCGCCTTGTTTGCCAAACTGTCCCATGTCCGGCTGTTGCATCGGTATGTCGTGAGACGAAAATCGTGCCGTCTTGAGCTGTGTTCTCGTTTTCGCATACCGATTCTTCCATTCTTTCACTTGGTCCTCAAGTTTATGAACCTGAGCAACCAGCTCCGTCTCACGCTCGTACGTCTGTTCACTTCGCTTGGAGAGCACCTTCATCTCCTCAAGAAAGCCAGCCGCTTCCTGCTTGACCTCGTTCGTGACCGTCCGCTGCTGCTGGAGCTCTGCCTGAAGCTCCCCATGGGTTTTAACAAGGTCTTCGTAACGGCCCTTCCACTCATTGTTGCCATCGTCTTCCCTGGTCACCTTCTGTCCTATTTCAGACTGCAGTTGGCGCTCTGTATCCGCGTGATCTGCTCTGACCTTGGCTATTTCTGATTCCAGGCTGTTGTTGAGGTTGAGAGCATTCGCCAGCTTGCTTTCGAGATCCGATCGCAACTCTGCCTCCTTTTCGCGGTAGGCTTCATCGAGTTTACTTAGCTCTGAGTCTTTTTCTCGGACTGCGTGTTCTAGCTCGCTTATTTTCCCTTGTAGTTCGCCATTTTGTGGTCTCTCCGCCACCCCTACACTGCTGTAGGTATTCCTCGTGTCCCTTCTACTTCGGCTGTCATCAATATCAGTTGGATCATCATCATCCTCGACAAGCGTACTCTTATTCGGTACTATCGTGTTGCTCTGAAACGTCTTGGGTGTTGGCCTGCCATAAGTCCCATCCGGGCCTTCAGGTATGCCCGCTCCTGCAAATACTTGGCTTCCCAGTGACGGATTCCTCGACCCATATCCAGAGCCATGCCCAGGTCCTCCTCTCCCACGTCCACCAGGGGCCGGCCTCATACCATTAGGCGTACCCGGCCTGCTCCCAGGGCCCCGCATACTAGGAGCAGGGCTTCCATTCCGATAGATATCTGTCCCTGCAAACTTCGGAAATCTCCGTTCGAGTTCGTAAAAAACATCAGTTGCTAGGTCCCGAAATCTTGGAGGAGGGAGGGTAGCTAGCTTTTGACGCGCCTGGTTGCGCTTGGGGTGGAAATTTTCCTTGGGCGTCAGGAACGCAGGCACCTGGCCAGGCCCATTTTGTTGCTGTCCCGCTGCACTCGCACTTTGCCTTCGTATCAGCTCATCGTAGACATCGGTGCTCAGCTCTTGAAACTGCACAGCTGACAACCGCAGTAGTTTGTCCCTGGCCTTGTTCGGCTTTGGGTTCCCTTTTTCATCACGTAGGGATTGCGCCAGGTATCTCTTGAGCACGGTATAATGTTGTGAGAGGCTCTCTTCCATCATCAAAGTCTTCCGCTTCTGTCCGTCTGAAAGGGTCGTGCCATAGCTTGAGCGACCCACTGAGTTGGGGGGTGACGGGTTACCTGGGTTGTCGCTGGGTCTGCGATTCATCCCATTCGACATGCGACCTGGAAGACCATTGGAAGATCCGGAGATTGGGGGCGTTGCGAGGTTTCCTCGCGGAAGTGTGGGTGAGTAAGGTGCTGGCTCGCTGGATTGGTATTTGGAGATGCCCGACCATTCACTGCCATCAGCGGATGCTGGCGAAAATGTTCCCGAACGACCATTCATAATACGTCGGCTACGAAGGATGAAGGAGCCACGTTGGCCACTGGTAAAAAGACTTCGAAACGAGCTCTGTGATGAAGTAGTGGTCAGTGGTAAGAGGCTGCGACCTCAGGACCTGTTGGAAACGCTTAAGGTATTAGAATATGAGTCCCAGTGAGCAGAGCGTATGACTCCAGCATACAGAAGCAAAGGAACAACGAAACAACAAGATGGCAGCGAGTGAAAACTATTATACAGATGGGTCTGCCGTTAGGGTCGAACCGCGCACTCCTATTGAATGTTATTCAATGGAGCGCTTTTCTGGACTACGCTGATGACTGGCGAAATTGGGGGGAATCGCGTAGCCAATCGGGACGGCATCCAACGGACAGGGTTCCATTGGCCGATATTCTAGGGCAACTTCTAGCGCAGTCTGGATTATTGCATCTGTCTTATTGACGAAAAGAACAATGGAATGCATATCACCAGTGGAGATGCTTGTATTCTATTACTTGTCGCGCGATGCATTACATTACTGGACTGGGAACTACTACACGTATACCTGTCTATGTACCGCTTTACGGCGGCTCTCCCCAAGACCTAAGGTATACAATTGACTTGGTGGGTTGACACGAGAGATACTGGCATTTACGCCAGTATCTATCCTCCTTGTACTATCATATGCCGTTGATGATATCGTCTCGATATCTTTGAGGTCTTGGCAATTCGCATCTCGTATAAGAGCCTTGGAACGCTCGAGGACGAACCTAAGCTCCGCAGGAACAATTCGAAATGTGAAGCAAGGAGTGTCGTTGCTCGACAAGAGCTCGCTACTTCTCAAGATGCAGGCGCATGGCCGTTGCTCAGGTTTTGCCTTGGATGGCAATGAGCAGATCACGCATTGAGCGGCTCGCCCGCAGCAGGCGTCAGGCGATGTTCCCCTTCCGCCGCCAGCTTCTCCCTCCTGATACGATAGAATTTCTCTAGCCAATTCCTTCGCTGTGCTTGTGTCCAGCTTTCAACCACCAACGCAAACTCAACCGCGTCTGCAAACCCAAAGGTCTTGGCCATCGTGCACAGTTGTCTTTTCATCACTTCTTGCGGTGGATGATATCTCCACTGTATTGCTCCTTCCTCGTTGCTGCCATCCTCCATCTGCCGTTTCTCACTACGTTCTTGGGTGTCCGCGAAAACATGCTGATCGCCAATGTCTATGTCATTACCAGCTTCTTGCGCTCTGCGACTCAAACTTGCCTCGACTGTCGAGGAGCCGACTACCTCGCTATTCTCATGTGTGTATTCTACACCGGCGCTTGCGAGAATGGCCTGGACCGGGTCGCTTTTCTTTGAACCCGTGCTGACTTTCCGTCTTGTTGTTTTCTGTTCTTCTTCACCCTCGCCGACGACAAGAGCAGCGAGTTGGCTCATTGCGCTGTCTTCTTTGTCTCCACCCGCCAGCAGGGGGTCATCCTCTGTTGCCGCGGGGTCTTCGATATCCAGGCCGACGACAGATACGCCGGCTTTGGATTCCGCGACATTGGTTTTGTTGACAATATCTCTCAGGACTATGTTGTCGCCTCTAAAGGCAAACAGGTTGGCTAGGCCGAAGATCTCGCCCTTCTGTTCCGTTTTCTCTTGTATGCCTTTGAAGTATCTCCGTTCGGTGCTAGCTGTGTATGCTATGTTTGCTTGTTGTTGCTTATAGATTTGTCGGGCATACACAATTTCTTCGATCGTGCCAGCAGAAACTAATCGGAAGACTTCAACATCTCGAACTTGTCCGATACGGTACGCACGGTCTTGAGCTTGCAGGTCGTAAGAAGGATTCCAGTTTGGGTCCACCACGACAACCTTATTCGCAGAAGTTATATTGAGACCCACTCCACCAGCCTTGGTGGATATAAGAAACACAAACTGAGCAGGGTCACTATTGAAATCATCGACTGTTTTAGCACGATCTTCATAAGACATTGCACCGTCAAGGTAAGCCACGTTGTACGAAGTGTGGTTGAAGAGCATTTGTAACATTTTGAGCAGGCGTACGCTGTGTGAGAAGACAAGGACTTTGTCGCCATTGCCATGCCAGAAGCGAAGCAGTTTTTTCAATATCTTCCATTTCCCACAGAAATCAGGATTTGAGTAATTCAAGATAGAGTCACGGTTGCGATAGAGAGGGCGCCATTCCGATGGGACGGCAATCTGTAGCATTTCAAGATCTTTATCTTGTTTCTCTTTTGGGTCAGTGCTTTGTGGGATAAGTATTGCGAGATGATTGCTAAGCTTTTGTAGGTTTGCAATAGCTGGGAAGACATAGGATTGCCACTTCACACCATTCGGTAGTAATGCGTAGCAACACCAACCTTTCTTCTTACCAGATCCACAATCACAAAACTCCGAGGCTGTTTTAATGTATTCCATCACTTCGCTATCAATAATGTTTTCATATGCATCGGACTGAGTGTCGGTAAGGGGACAAAAGACAACACGGTCACTTTTCTTTGGCAGCTGATGAGCGATTATGCTCTTCATGCGGCGAAGGAAAAATTGCGGAAGAAGATTTTCCACAAGAGCCTTGGCAGTCTTCCGAGCTTTGCTGAGCTGGTGAATTGTAGCATCATGAGATTGTCCCATCTTAAGAGGCTCACTAATACTAGCTTTCCATGTTGAAATGGGTCCAAACTTCCCCGGGTTGGTCCAATTGAGAAGTGTCCAGAGCTCATCATAGGAATTCTGTATAGCGGTACCGGTGAGACCTATCCTACACAACGCATTGACCTCATTCATGGCTTGTGTAACCTCGGTGTTTCGACCCTTGATTTGGTGGCATTCGTCTGCAATGACACAGTCCCATTCGACCATGTTGATAGCACTTTTATTCGTCCTGTACGTTGTGTAAGTAGTAATCATAACCTCGAGCTGTCCAGCCAGCGCGGCTTGAATTGCCGTCTCCTTTGTGCTGCTGTGATAAACGTCGATGTGCCACCAACCCCACCGGTTGAATTCAGCCTTCCAGTTCTCAATCAGTGTCCCGGGGCAGACTACAAGAACCTTTGGATACCACTCTGCTCTTGCCCTTCGCATCTTTCGCATACGCTTTCCATCTCGCTCATCTGCAGTCTTCCCAAACGCTGCAGTTAGAAATGCAATTACCTGCACTGTTTTCCCTAAGCCCATGTCGTCACCAAGAATCCCACCTTTCTGGTAGACGAAGAGCCTATGGAGGAAGGCAGTGCCTTCTACTTGGTAGTCTCGAAGCCATTGAGCAGTTGGTGCCGGAATCAGTCCAAGAGAAAGGGCCAACTGTATATCTTTGTACTTCGCAGATTGCTTCGTCAGAGGGAAGTCAGGCCTCTCTCTCAGATGCTCCAGCCTTTCGTCATCTGAGAAGTCAATGTCCTCGTAACTTGGAGGTAACCTCAACCCTGAACTTTTCAGCATCTCCATGCGCTCATCGAATCTGGCTCGTCTGATCTGCAAGTAATCTGGTAAAGTGTATTCCATCATGTTGTCGTCCTCATCGGAGTCCCAGTCTCGCCGCGTCTTTGTCGAACCTTTGACATTTTCGTCTCCATTTCTCTTCCTAGGCCTCTTTCCGCCAACACTCTCTTTTTCAACAGCTTTCTCCTTCCTGATGCTTGCAGCGGCTCTCTTCCTTTTCAAAGCTTTGCGGTTTTTGAAATTCTTGTAGGCTTTATCCCCATCGCTGTCTGACCAGTCTACTCTCTCTCCTTCTACATGGGCCTTCTTCCTTGGCGATCTTCTGACACCATCATCAGATGTCTGGCTCGAACTCTCAGCGTCCGAGTCAAGACTGGCTACTTCTGCGACAGTTGGTCAGCTCGGCAAAACCAGGGTGCTAGACTCCATGACCACAAGATGAGACTCACTATCTCTGCGTCCTTCCGTGGCTAAATCCTTTGCGACGGAGTCCGTAATATTCAAATCGTCATCACTGCCACTTGTTTCCATTGTGAGGTCTCTATTGCCCTCCCAGTCAAACTCGTTCGAGTCTCCCCAATCATCAGAACAATAGCGGGGGTAAAGTGGGGCAATTCCGACTCGCGTCGAGCGCGTTTTCAGCTCTCAAGTATTGTTCATTACTGAAACACGTATCACGCTAGTACGGTAATTATATTAGGGAAATAGCTTGCATTGGTGACATGTTGGGCCTTGTGTCAAGATGCTCAGAATCTGAACCTCAGGGTACCTTTGGTTTACGACATGAAGACGAACATGAAGGAGCAGACTGGAGTTTACCCTCCGGAAGCTTAATGCTCAGTTGCAGTACGAGGGGTACTCGTATGCACGGGGTTTCCGCGCACACTGGGTTTGTGCCCCGGGATACTATCTGTAACTAACCTTTCTAGTTAGAGTGCGCGGAAACCCAGTGTGCGCGGAAACCCCGTGCATACGAGTAGACTTCGCCAGCATCATACCAAGTGTCTACCTCAAATTTCAGAATCACCAAATTTCACATCAACCGCAAAGACAATCTTTCCCTCATAGGGTGAGAACTAAGATTGACACTTTTGGAGGCTTCAGTCACGCTACAAATTGGACGCTCCGACAAATACTGCATTAGCATCTGGTCTGCACCTTGGACCAAGGAGTCCCTTTACCACAATATCTGGCTCTGCTTCGAGAACGTACATCAAAGAAATCGCTGCATGTACAGACTTTATATTTCTTTTCGTGACATGCGCAATTTGATAATACAATTGAGATAGCACCGCTGCCTAAAGCTTATTGATCCTACTGATTTTATTGTGGTCCCTCGGGTACTTTTCACGCTTCTCTGGGTCTACTTCTAGCTCTTTCGAAAAGGCCCAGAACAAGCTTGGCACGACCTGGATACTCTCAGCAGCGGATAGATTTAATAGGATATCTTACCCTGTTGATATAATGCTGCGGCTTTCATCTAAATCCACCACTTTTTTTCAATTCTGTTCGATCGTCATGTATTTCGCTCTCCTCAGTTCGCTCCTCGTCTGGATACGTTCCACTCACAAATCCCCCACGGATCAGCTGACGCAGCCTCGGGAATCAGACTGCTCCCCAGTCCATGTCTTCGCTGCTAGAGGCTCAGGAGAACCCGCTGGGCCTGGCACAATTGGTCGACTAGCAGAGCTTATTCAGCGTGACAATCCGAGAACGGATACAGTGGAAGCCATCGACTATCCCGCTTTGTTAGACCCCAATGATCCTACTCGATATGCGTTCTCGACCCATATAGGGGTTAGTGCGGTGATGTGGTAAGTCACAAATTACTATAACCGCTGCCCTAATTCGAAGGTTGTGCTACTGGGTTACTCACAGGTAAGAAGCATCTGCCAATGTCATAGGAGAATTCTTTAATATAAGAAAGGGAGCACATATCATCGGCGATGCCCTTTGCGGCGGCGGTGGTTGGGAAACCTACCAAGAACAGAATGTTCTTGGACCATCGAATTGCCCTATGAATCGGACCGTGGGAGCCCAGGGTTCGTATCCATTTGGTAGCCCGTCTAGATATAACATTGTCTGATAAAAATTGTACAGTGACCGCAATCATCCATATGGGCGACCCTCGCCACTTGGCCGGACAATCTTATGACGTGGGAACGTCTTCGCGTGATGGAGTAATTTCCCCTTTTCCCTTTCCTTCTCTTTCCAACTCTGTCGATTTATATGAGGTTTCTGGGCTAAATAGCTTATTTAAACAGATCATACCTCGGTTCCTGCCTTCCCAAAACTGTGATACCTACGCATCACGGATCCAGAGTTATTGTGACTTTGACGACTTTTTCTGTGACAGTGGGACCAGCCTCCCGGTTCATGAGAGTTATGCGAAGTACTTGGAAGATGCCCGCATATTTGTAAACGATCTTTTACAATCCGGCCAATAGAGACAATATTACATTTCTCCTAACAGTAAAGTATAGAATCTTTGAGGAAATAAATGTATTATATTAATTTTCTGTAAACAAATACACTAGCTTCAACTCCATAACACGTACTCACGTGAGTCCAATTCTTTGAAGCTTCGATCCTCAACCGCACAATCCCCTTCTACGACTCTATTTTCGCGCTCTCTTCCCCGGCAGCCTTCTGCTCTCTTTCTTTCGCAATTGGTTTCCCCTCGTTAACTCCCCACCATCATCCCTACTTCAGCTTCCTTTTTCTTCTCACAATGCCACTCGACACCTCCACGTATTCCCTTGCGCTGCTCCGCCTCGATGGCCGGCGTTGGAATGAGCTACGCCGCATTCATGCGCAAATCTCCACTCAGGCTGCTGCCGATGGCTCCTCGTACCTAGAAATGGGCAACACGAAAGTTATCTGCACAATTTCCGGACCGGCTGAGGGACGAAGAGGTGGCGGAGGTGGGGGCCGGGACGATGGCGCGGAGATAAAGGTGGAGATTGCCGTAGCGGGGTTTAGCGGAGTTGAGAGGAAGAAGAGGGGGAGGGCGGATAAGTGAGTTTCTGTGGTTTGTGTCGATTCGCTTTCGTGCCATAGAACAAGCCGCAAATATGCGGAAGAGCTAGGACATGGAGCGTTGATATTTTCCCCGCGACAGGCGAACCCAAGAAATGCAGTCGACCATCTCCTCCGCTTTCGCCTCCACCCTCCTCACACACCTCTACCCTCACTCCACCATTACCCTAACCCTACACGTGCTGTCTCAGGACGGATCCCTGCTCGCTGCCTGCCTTAACGCTTCTACACTTGCTCTCATCGATGCTGGTGTGCCTATGACGGATTACGTTGTTGCGTGCACGAGTGGTTGTCTGTCTTCGGCCCCGTCCTTGCATAACAGCAGCGGTGGGGAGGATCAAAATGCCGATCCGCTGCTCGATCTAAACGGGCAAGAAGAGCAGGAACTGCCATTCTTGACGGTGGGTACAGTGGGAGCTGGGGAGAATGTGGTGGTATGTGTCATGGAGAGTAGAGTCCAGGTCGGGCGGTTGGAGGGCATGCTAGCGGTGGGCGTTGATGGGTGTAAGCAGGTAAGGGAGATTCTAGATGGGGTGGTGAGGAGGCAGGGGAGGAGAGTACTGGAGAGTGTCGCCGGTTGAGATGGGGACTCTTGAGTTGGAGATCGTTGAAAAAGTGATACTGCACATGGTTCTTACAACCACGCATTGATGGTCACACGAGGAACCGCATTTGACGTGGGTAAGGTGCTTTATCAGAAAGAAGGAGAATCCTGACAAGCCCATCAGGATCACGGAGGTCAAAATCGGCTCACTCCTTCGGAACTCCAATAGCTAAAGCGGTGCTTGGATATGTAGCAAGCGAGCTATCTACGAATCAACTACTCAGTCGAAGCGATTACGGCTTTTGATATCGATATAAGCATGCAGCTTTTCGTCGGGCCAATTTCGATATAAAACGACATCAATATTTTCATGCATTTACGTCGGGATGGCTTCCCTCGAAGCGCCTCCTTCTAGATATTTAGGGACCACAGCAAGCCGTCCAAGGGATAGAGAGTTCGACAAGTCCTATCTTGGATTATGAGTCAGGAAGTTTCTCGGATAACGATTATAATATTCGGTCGTGCGAATCTTGACTTGCAGGGGACTCGAAAGCGACCATGAATTTCATGGCATGGGACCTCAACCTGTCGAGGTGGAAGTTCCGCTTAGTGGAGAACTGAGATTGAACATGAGTCCAAAAAAAGAGGGGAAAATAGAAGAGCGGTATTCGACTTTGCACTTCCTGCGTCAAGGTAGCCAATCAAGTGGAGGAACGCGAACTCAGCGCGCTAAGGTAGGTACTGTAAGTCTGTAAAGTTTAGGTTGTTCTTATCGATAAGATAGCGTGTATTGCAGATGTTTTTGAATTCACCAACACTTCACCTACCTCTTGACTGCGCCGCCTTACATGCATCCGAAGTTTCCCCCACGACGGAATGTCTGATACCTCGAGCTCCCACATTACCCATTGGCTGTCTACCGTCCCATCGCCAGAGACCATCACGAGTGTAGGGCAACCGCCCTGTAAACAGTCAAGGTCGCAGAAGCGAAAGGCTACTTCACTTGAGGACGATAACCTAGAGGAAATGGCATCAAGTGATATGAGACCACCGGTGACCCCTGAACGTAAGAAGAGAAGACTTGAGGTACTTGCTCACGCTGCCTGCTAGTGTCGAGCATTCGTTGATCTGACCATAGCATGGCGCGTCCCAATCATCGGCAGCATCCTCGCAGCTTGCATCCGAAGCTGGCGGCTCGAATATTACCTCTCGTCGCACCGAGTCCGTCTCTCACAGTTCCACACCAACCGATAATATCATGAACGTCAGAAAAGCTCTTACACAAGAGGGTATGCTGTTTGATCTTGATGAAGCGATTGATCAGTACCCAGCTTTCAAAGAGATGACCTTCGACGTTGTTCTTCGAGAAAGAAATTCAGTGATGGCGCCAGAATCTGCGAAAAAGGTTCGAGAATACCAGAAAGAGCACACCGTAGCAAACGAACGAGACTATTTTTATGGCATTGTTCCAAAGGTTGTTAAAGATGGGCGTCTTGTCCCAGGCCATAAAGCGAAACTTCCACAACGTGACAGCGATAAACAACTCGATGCCGAATTTGATGGGGAGCGCGATGGTACACTGCAGCGAGATATACAACCTGCCTATATGGCTTTTGAGCAGTCAGGCATGGATGTAACGCAAGACCAAAAATTTGTAGAGGGCCTCCTGCCTATCCTGGAAAAGGACTTCGGCTTATTGACACCCAAGCCAGACTTTGTGTTTGGTTTCAAATTCGACGAGTCTTCTGTGTATCCTGTACGAACAGTACCAAGGATATCCCATCACGCCCTTCAATTGATCCGAGTTGCGCCTCCGATCGAGCATCCTTTCTTCGTTATAGAAGGCAAAGGAGGCAACAACAGCCCCATCCAAGAGGCAGAGAATCAAGCAATCCGCTCAGGGGCCGCCCTCGTCAACGCCCGTAAACTTCTAGAGCGGAAAGCTTGCAGCGCAATGCAACGCGACCCTCCAGGTCCGGACATGACAAGCTGGGTGTTCTCGTGTGCCTGGGTTCCGCATTTCGCGCAAATCTTCGTGAACTGGCTGGAATTCAACGCGTACGGGGAGCCTTACTACCATATGAACTTAATTGAGTCCTACGTCATGAATAGGGAAGGGGAAATCCAGGCATTCCGCAGGGCGATCCACAACATCTTGGACTGGGGTCTTCAACCGGCCAGAAAGCAAGCCCTGGATGAATTGGTGGTTGCAATTGCGGCGGCAGAGGAGGCAGCCAAGGAGGATAAAAAGGCGGCGGAGGAGGTAGCAAGGGAGGATAAGAAGGCGGAGGCGAAGAGACAAAGGGCAGCGAAGAAGGCCGGAAAGGAGGCTTGAGACAGATAGGCCCGGAACCTACCAGCTGCAATAAAGGATTATTGCGACAACAGCCCTGGTGGAATTGTACGAACATGGACTTCGTCATATGGCGGAGAGGAAGAAGGAGGTATTGAAGCCATGTAGAAAACTAGAGACGAAGTAAGACGGTGATATTGTCGACATGGAAAAGATCCTCTATCCTGAACTCAAGTTATTGAGCGAGAAATAAATCTCATCCATGACAAGGCCTCGTTTCATCGCTCATTTTTTCGTAACGGAGAGCCGACAAAATGGGTTTGGAATCAATACACCCTACGTGCCTACCTACCTTTGAAGGCCCTTAATGCTAGCATCGTCGTTGTCAGTACGACACATGATATTAACCTGTTATCAAAATATGGACCGTAGCTTAGTACTATGCTGTATTACATATGACACGATGACAACATGCAGTTCGAAAGCCTACCAAGGTCCTCCAAGATACTGAACTGTTCTGTTCCGAGGTCAAAGCACAGCGCCGTCAGCATTGGAAGCTTATATTTACCTATGTCAATCTCAATCATTCATCTAGGTACACAATTCCACCCTTCCCATTGCCAACAGTTCGGAGAGGAGAACAGATAAGACATCAAGCGCCCTCCTCCCAAGCCTCCCTGGGCAAAACCCTCTGATTCCGTTCGCCTTATCCATAAAGTGTACGCCAAGAGAAATGAGAGCAGGAATTCGAAAGCAAGATTCGGCCGTGTTAACTCCACCAGCCCACCGCTTTGCCAAAAGAAACAGTTTATTCGCGGATGAAGCAGGAAGAGGCATTACCTCAGGAAATCGTTGCGCACGTTGATGAACGCCCCTGCGCCGCCTTCTTCGCTGATATCGCTGACAAGCACTTCGGTTTGCTGGTACAGACGCTCGATGGCGGCGGAGGAGGATTTGCCTAGTGAAACTGCTCTCCCCTTAGTACACATACCATCGCACCCAGTAGGAAAGATTCGGAAGAGGCCTACCTAGAATGGCAGAATTTAATTCCTCCGCCACTGGTACCCGCCCAGCCTGATCCAACAAATGCGCCGTAGGACTCTTCCTCGGATCCTCGTAAGCAAACATTGAGAATATGTCTCGAAACGCATTCTCAACATGTCTCCTGTGATCGTTTCTGAACTCGTATTTGAGCTCTCGACCGTAATTTAACGTCATATCGAGAAGTCCTTGATATTTTAGGCCGCTGTCGACTTCTTCGGTTTCCATTTTATCCCAATCATCGGCGCTGTTTGTTTGCTCGTCGAGGTCCATCTCAGGCTCAAAATCGTCGTCGGAAACGGCGGTCGAGTGGCCATTTACCGATTTGCTTTGCTTGGAGGTTGAGCCGTGGAGGAGTTCTGTGCTTTGGCGGATCATTTCTACGAATTTGCGGCAGCGGAGGCGGAAGTAAATTTGGCGGTTGTCATCGAGTACATGCGGGTAATATGCATTGATAAGCTTCAGTGCTTTGTCAATATCTCCATCCAAAATAGCAGCACGTATTCCTGGTTAAAGATCAGCAATTCCGAGTTTCCTCAAGAGTAATGTTTGGTGCGTACGTTGGCGATTCACCGCATCGACGTCTTCTTCAACAGCGAAGCCATCAAACGATGTATTTGGAGTACTTCTTAACGCGTTTGCTTCGGATTGCACTTCTGCCCTGAATGCCTTTGCTGTCTCGACATAGCCATCGTGTGCAAGGAATTGTTCCACAAGCTCCTTCACCAAAGACTTTTCATCGAGACGTGGATATATATTGGACACGTTTGCTGAACTGATTTCGTCTCCAATACTCGACTTCTCTCGCTAGTATGATTTAGTAAATCCATGTCAAAGCAAAAGATAACTACACGTACTGCTACCATGCCATCTATGTCAAAAACAAACGGTTTTTGGCCAAAATTGACGCTCAAATGAGCTTGAGGCCGCTTCATACCGACTGAAGGATAGAGGCTAACATCTTTAAGGTCGCGAAAAGCGTTACCTACTTATAGTCAGAAAAGGGTATAGAGCTTAGATGGATGTGTCTAACCTTGGAAAACACCGTTCTTCGTAAAGAAAGCACAGCCTGTCATGAAGTTGACGCCACAGCCTACGACGTCACCAGTAGTAAAGGTAGGTCCGTAACTTTTCCCAGTACTTTGACAGCAGAACGACTTCCCATCATCTCCGTGATACGCCCAGCTCTCTGATTCCCAGCCCGGAAACTTTTCCAACGAAGCTTTGAGACCCGAGAAGCCAACTCCAATCATGCTGCTGAAATTTAGTAACTCCATACAGCGAAGAGAATTATATCGTTTCCTACCCTTCTTTGCCCTTCGAGATAATGGTGACTTCGAAATAATAGATACCACACTGTGGCGGCATCGGATGGTCTGCTCGAGCAGCAGCGGCTTCATGGTCATGTAATTTTGATAGTCCAATATATTTGACATCAAGGCCATCTGCAGCGATCTCTAAACCACCGTATTTGTCCACTTCTGCCCATTTGGACGGCAGTTGTGCTAGGCCATCATCCTCCACAGCAGGTTGATGTTCTATTATCTCATATGTCATACCACGGTGGGAAGGTGTCATTTTGTGTAGGCTCACACTGCTCGAGCTTGTAGACAAGGAACCGGGATTCGAAGAGTGGGCGGACGACGCTTCACGATGTGCCGCAACTTTTGCCTTATAAGCAGCCTCTAGTCTCTCCATGTATTTGGACTCTCGTAGATAAGTTGGTTTGAAGAATCCAATTGAATCCGTCCCTCCACCACCAGCCCAACCATACCTCTGGCCGAGAGCGTATGGAGTCGAATACATGGGTGTATCGCGTCCTCTTCCCCAAGATCCTGGAATATTGATGCCCCCTTCGGCTTGCGACTCGGGATCTCCCGTCAGCTGAGGTATTCTTGAAAGTGGATCGGTGGAGGAGTTCTGAGTGGAGAAAGCGGCGTTTGGATTTATCAGGTGCGAAAATGCTCCCGAACGACCAGAAGCAAGCTGATTATGAGTGCCAGCAGCTACTGAAGCGTAAGAAGTTCGACGCGGCATTGTTGCAGTGCTGGGACTTGAATATGATATCTGCGGAGCTCCGGGAGAGCCTTGGGGAACAGCGTTGGTCATGGCACTCCCTGGTGGCTTCAGGATAATCCCAAGTGCCTATGTTTCTGGGCAGCGATGGACTCTTCTCGCCCGTTCCCTGATAACAAATGTGGAATGTTTACAAATCCCAAGCCAAAGCAGTTCTTGAATCCGGTCAGAAGTTCAGTCGTGTGTTCTGACGGCTACCCAGATACGAAGGTGCCGACATGCTATGAAATTGACATCTAGCCAATCGTTTTCTGGGAGTTGCCTAACAGGATATCAGGGTATAATGGAGGACTGTCATGTCCTGGCGGTGTTCAGTCTAGAGTTCAGAGGTTGGGTAGATTGCTGGGTCTATCTAACCAAGCATGTCTTGTGGTAGAGCGTGATGGGACTCGCCTCGCTACGGCCGCCCCGCATTTAGAGCGTATCATAGGATTGGCCTTCTACGAATGATTTCAAGCTGCCAGCAAGGATTTGCTCAGGGTACTGCATCTGCTCCATGGTTGGAATTGGGAACTTTGCACATTTGCTTGTGATAGAAACAGTCTGAAGGAGATGAATCACGTGACCTATCGGACGAGATACCTAAACCCTTTTTTTAGTACACCAAAATCTATCCAGAGACTCTATGAGTATGTCCCAGTACAATGCATTATGGCTGGAAGCAAGTAAGACATGTTTCGAGTACATATGATCGTACACCCCTTACCCCATCTGCAAAGGACATCCCCCAAATAACAACAGAAGCTGAAGGCGGTCAGAAGAGAAAATGACAATCGTGAAAGATAAACACCGCGCTAAACCTCAAGGAACGCCATAAAGTGACATGATGATAGAGCGAGAATAGATAAGTAGTGATTATGCTGGGACGGCGATAGCAGGAATAGGGGAATTGGCCGCGACTGGGAGGTCAACTTCGCCGCTGCGGCTCTTCTCACTGCCGATGTTGCTGCTGCTATTGTTATTTTCCTTGCCTTGGCTGGTAGATTCAGGCAAGCTGGGCTGATCTGCTCCAGGTTCCAAGTCAATTTTCTTTGTCTTCGGAGCTCGCCACGAAGCTACCTGCCAGGTAATACCGGTGAAGGTCTTGACGGAAAAGCCGGCTTTCTGCCATTTCTTGCAGGGTTTGCCAGATCTGTCGAGGGCACGGAGTCCAGCATTGATTGCGCCTTGATTGGCTTTCGGGCCAAGCTTGTGGGTGGGTGCTGGTGCAGCACCTGGAGTGCCTTTGCTGGCAGCGTCGCCATTGTTGTCGGTACCATTTTCCCTGGTTTGTATATAAGTAACCAGTTATAAGCACGAAATTATCCTCCAAACACTTACAATTTGGCTTTCTTCTTCGGCCCTGGCCTAGCTCTAGACTTGGTGGCTCCCTCAACTCCAGCACCCAGCTCTCTTTTTACCCCCGTCTTTGGGCCAGGTAGTCCTTTCTGGGAGCTGTCTTCGGCCGGCGATGGTTTGATGGTGGGTACTGTCGACACCGGTGTAGGGGTGGGTTTAGCCTTAGGCTCTGGTTTGATCACTGCTTTTGTCTCAGCCGGAGTGGCTGGCTCGAGAGGAGCGATAGTTTTTGGTGTCGAGGGCGAGGCTTTTGTTGGGGCGGCCTTGTGTGTAATTTGTTCATGAGGGAATCGTGATAGGATAGGCGACGGTAGTTTCAGTCGTACGATTCTACTTGGCTTTGACGGTTTGCTGGTTCGAGCGGTAGAGGTTGGAGTGGAAACCTTTGACAAAGAGCTTGACGCTCGACGCGGCGGATTGGCTGACTTTGGGGGACCTGCCATGATCTGATCTGAATTAATTACCTATGGTGCTGAGGGATTCAATATAATAACTTACCTTGACTTCCTTCGCGGATCGATCGATCTTGTTCTTTCGAAGTTCAACCAGACTGCATTGGTGGTGATGAAGCTGGCTTGTGGTGTTGCCGAGATTGTGCGACCGTGGGATTGTAAGGTGCTTTCAGGTCGGAAGGTTGAATTACTGGCAGGCACCTGTTGATCTCGTGTTTGAAGCGTCGTGTTGTTATCTTTGGTTGATTATTTTACGAATATGAGTAGGAAGTTGGGTGGTTATAGGAAGTGGTGATGATGAGTGAGGTGGTGAAGAGTACTGGAGAGTATAAAGTAGTGTGAAGACATTGTGCCAAAATAAAGAAGCTTGGTCTGGATCTACCTTATCCGTATGGAGTTGGCATGCGCCCACAGCGCCCAAGATTTGAGGGTTTGAGATGCCGTGGGTGGATCAAATCATTCACATACGGACGCTTAGTCATTAGCCTCCTTTAGCAACCAACTTTCTCGACCTTCAAACATCAATAACGTCGAGTGCTCGATGAAACTTACTGCTTGTTTATCTATATAAGTAGAAAGAAAGCAACGACTACGGTATCGCCGAGGTCCATGTCCACTTACATATACGAAGAGCCTCTGGTGCGCCAGCCCAAAACGGTATACCGTGAGCTCCCGTCAAGCATGCCCTGCTGTTCATGAAAGGGAAGAATTCTACCAGCTATTTTGAGCTTTTTCGAATTTGCACATTCTTGATCATTGGTTGTCAGCTTACTCTCTGCCAGCGTTTTTGTTTTTCAAAATGGTACCACACTATCTCAATTGCATCAAGGCCCCCCATTCGTATTAATTTCATCCGCTTGAAGTCTCGAAACCGGCCGCAGCAGTCTCGAGACCTCTTGATTACATGTCACACAAGGGGAAGCCATTGGCAATCTTCCAACCTCTGTTTGAGGTATACCATCAGCACCTGAAGAGAATGAGGTTCTCACCATCTCCCAACATGCCTCATTCCAGGATTTGCCCACTAGCTACCGGATTGATCTTCCCCCTTGGGCTTGACTGACGATCCTACGTGGCAAAGCACGCACTTGGCAAAAGGTGTGCATTCTTTCATATCGGCATCCAACACCAGAATGGTTTTCAATGGTCCTCAATCTGCAATTACTGGAAACGATGGGATCATTACGGACACGGTCCTTCCCTTAACCCATGTTTTGGATCCTTTCAATAATCGGGACCTAACAGCTGTAGCTTTTGGAAAGAGACGCTTAATCGTAACATGGTCGACGTCAAAGTCCAAGAACATGATGTTCGATGTCTCTTGTGCTTCCAACGTCTTCTTTCATATACCATTGGTCGATCTTACTGGGAGTGCGGTTGTGAACCGGTCAGAGCATCTCAGAAGCGGTTAAATCAGAGAAGAGGCGGCAAACCGGATTAGTCTACATGTGCGGGGTTCAAGTTTCCTTGATTCCGCCCTGAACAGGTTCCAACTCCGAGAAACTTTCAGGCCAGACGACAGCTCCTCATCGCCTTGTCGCACAATTTCACCAATGAAACTGCAATGGTGGGATGGTGTGTTCGGCTGAAGTTCGGGTTGTGCGCCGGCTGTGATGAATATGACGGGGGACACTCATGGCTGGTTCTCGAGGCGCGGGGATCCACTAAGAAACCCCTGCAGCGGAACACTAACCATCTGGTGGTACCTGAAACCATCTGACGATACACCCTATCACAGCTCGTCAGCCTGCATTCATCCATCACCTCCTCTTACTTCATTTCGTAGTACGTAGGTAGTAAGGTAAACTACCATAGCACTCGGAAGCCGTGCTCAGCGCCCCAATGGATCAGGTATGCGTGAAGCACAATTGTGGCACCAAAAGGGGCCTCTACACATATAGTATAAGAGCCATATGCACCCCCCAAACTGGAATAAGGACATCATTCGAAGTCTTCCAGTCTTCACAGCGAGTTCTGATTCTTATTGCATTTCGTTCAGTCATTCCTTGTCAAGAAAGCATCCTTATAAATAACATTCTTTTTGAGAAAGCATCCTCCTCGTATAAACCATTCTTTTTGATCAAGCATCCTTATTGTAAAAGCCTCCTTTTTGGGAGAATATCCTCTGTAAGAAACCATCATCTTCGAGAAAGCAGGCTTTCCGACCACACCGACCAAAATGTTATTCCAGTCATCTTCCTTGCTTGCCCTCAGTGCAATTACATTCCTTTCGCTAACATCGACATCGCTTGCCGGCCATGCACGTCTCCATCACCCCGTGCAAGTGCGTCATGCTAAGATCTCCCACCAAGAGGCTGCTCAGCGTGCGGCCATCAGCCGGAGACAAACTGCAGGAACTGTGGAGGTACCCTTGAACGAGATACAGTTGCTTCAGCAGGAGACTGCCGCATTCAGAGGATGGATGCAGGCCTGGCTCAACACGACCAGCCCGACGGACACTCCAGCCTCTATCACGGAGCTGAAGCAAGAATACCAAGCCTATGATCTTTGGTTATCTTCGTGGTTTGACTCTGCAGTCAAAAAAAGCGTACCATCTGCTTCCCCACTTCCAACAACTGTCGCCATAAGCGTCCCGATCGGTACAGGTAGCAGCTTGCCCGTATCTGTTACGCCGCTCTCCTCCCCATTATCACCAGTATCAGCGCCACCAGTTCCAACCTCGAGCGCGGCAGGACCCTCCGATAGCCCCTCTGCTCCATCGAGCTCTTCTACGACCAAGGGAGGCGTATTTATCCCACTTTCAACCGGCGGAGTACCCTCTTCAAGTGTACCAACAACTAGCACAACTTCATCTGTACCCACATCCGTAGCACCCACTTCAGTCGTACCTACAACCTCTGTCGGACCCACAACATCGGCTGTGCCCAGCACCCAGCCGAGCTCTCCTTCAGGTGGCAAATTCGACCCAAACGCAAAGAACAATGTAGCCGTTTACTACGGTCAGTCCCCGGCCACCTCTCAATCCACCCTCGGCGGGTTGTGCAAAGACTCCAATGTCGACATTGTCATACTGTCCTTCCTCACTACATTCGACGGACCCGGAGGGTACCCGACCGTCAACTTTGGCGCAGCATGTAGTGGCGGCCCTACTGCAGACATGACGGCTGCGGGTGCTACCGGACTTATTTCTTGCCCAAATCTTGCGGCAGACATCACCGCCTGCCAAGGCCTTGGCAAGAAGGTCATGCTTAGCCTTGGTGGAGCTGAAGCTTCATCAGCATTTACCAACGACGCAGATGCGACGAAATTCGCGACCACACTCTGGGATCTCTTCGGGGCTGGCACCGGCGCAAAGGCCGGTCTACGACCTTTCGGTACCGTCAGTGTCGATGGATTTGACGTTGGTAAGCTTATCCGTTCTTCCCTCGGTTGCAAATCCCTAACCATATCCTCCAGACAATGAAAACAAAGAACCCGGCAGCTACACCACCTTCGTCAACTCCCTCCGCACCACCATGAACGCCGACAGCTCCAAACAGTACTTCATCTCCGGCGCTCCCCAATGTGTCCGCCCCGATGCCTCCATCCCTCTTGACGCCATGCTCGCCATGGACTTTGTCTTTGTCCAGTTCTACAACAACCCAGGGTGCAACATTGGCGGCCCCGGTTTCGCCGACTCCCTCGGCGCCTGGTCCCAGGATCTTGCATCCAAGGGCAGCAAAGCGAAACTGTTCGTCGGTGCTCCTGCTTGCACGGTATGTGCGGGGTCGGGCTATCTGGCTCCGGATGCGATGACGGCGGCGGTCAAGGGCGCCGTGGGTAAGGGGTTGGCCAACTTTGGTGGTATTTCTCTATGGGATGGGGCCGAGGCCGTGGCGAACGGGGGGTATTCGGGCGTGGTGAAGAGCGCGTTGGGTTGAGGAATTGTCAAATAGCCCATTGGATTGAGGGAGTTTTGCGGCACATTTGGATGGGGAACATACCTATATGGGGCAACATGTTTTGGAATATGGATTTCTTCTGGTGCTGGTGCATCTTTCGATTCTTACACTCATTTCCGACACCCTATGTTTTTGTTCACGATAAAACTGTTTTAGATACCCGTATATGAATGCCATGCTCTCCTGCTTGTTTGGACCATAGAAGATCTCTCCAAGTTGCATCCATCACACATCAATCTCTCCTCCATCCTCCTCCAAACCCCCACCCCCCCCCGGTATCTTACCCCTCCTCCCACACAATATCAAAAAACCCCCCCTACCCCCCTATCTAAGCGCTATCATAGCGCCCGGCCCGGCAAACCCCGAAAACATGCACGTCATCTTTCTCCTCCTCGGCACACAGTGTTTGCCGAGAGTACTTAATTATAGTAGGTTCGATTCCTAATGGCGCTGGTACAATGGTGTTGTGGTTTTGTTCTTTTCTGCACAGGGCTCGCCTAAGGTATCGCCCGCAGCAGCGGGAAAGCATGCCCAAATTTTGCGAGAATTCCGAAACTTGGCCGAACGGTTCGGGATGTTGGGGTTTTTTAGGGAGGGAGGGAGGGTTGCGATGCGAGAGTGAGGGGCGCCGTTCGTGATGAAAAGGATGGAGGAAAAAGAAACAGGGGGGGAGGAGCCTGATCTCTGCGGCACACAGTACACAGCCCCACCCCCTCGTCTCTGTTCTTGGGGTCTTCAGCCTGATCGTTTTCGCAGCACTTACGGTATACCTCGTGTGTTAAGAATGCAGCATTTGAGGCTTGGAAGGAAGGGTGGAAGGATGTGGCTGGCATTCTGCACGAGTTTCATCACGAGCGCATCAGGTTTGATTTGTGTGTAGTTGACGGTGGGTAACCTGAGAGGATGTGGGAAAGGGGGCACGGGGTTTCATCGCTCTGCACAGCGAAGTTTGGGAAGGGGGGGGGGAAGCCTGAGGTGAGGATGGAGTTTCAGCCAGATTGTTGTTTCTTGGCCACTGCCAATCTGCCATGTCCACCCAGTTCCTCTCAGGGTTTAGATATGTTTCATCCCCTCATCAGGCTGCCATCCACCTCGGCTCGCTTGTCTCCCCGCGCATTTGGTGGGGAGCGGATGAGGCTGAGGCTGCCGTCTCTGGATTTTGGGGTGTCTGTGCATTGTGTGAATGCATTTTTTCACTAAGGTATGCTTGCGTTGATTTGGGGGTGGTGGAGGGGATGTAGGAAGATGACTGTCAAGGTCGGAATCAGGGGATAAAGGGTGACTGGTCAGGGGATGATGTATGATGGAGGGACGGCTTTTCCGACGCACACTTTACATGGATAACGAATAGCAACAGCTTCATCTGCCAGACCGGGACTGGATCAGGGTTGCTGCCATTGGCGTGTTGCGTATGAGTGAATAGTCGAGTCCGAGTCTCGAGGGGCCCACTGGAGACTGAGTACGTCTGAGTATCCCCCCGCACGCCTAGTGACGGAGCAAGCTGCACATGCTGTCGTACCCGCATAAGCTGTGCAACCTGCCTGTCATCCAGGAAACGTGCAGGTGCGGGTGCGTTGGTGATACCGTGAGGGAGCGTTGAGCAGGGGAGAAGCGAAAGGAGTCTGCGGGAAATGAAGTGTGGAGTGGGACGATTGCTTGCATTCCTACCCACAGACAGGCTCTCCACACGAAAAATGGAAACAAAAACACACCCACTCCCCGTCACTCGCGCCAATTGATGTCAAACGGATCGATCTGATAGAAGGACGTCATAGCCTTATAAATTCCCCTCGGGGTTTCCCAAAACCCATCACACCCACCCATCCACCACCCCTCCCCCCGCCCTTCCTGCCCAACAGCTTCCAAATCCCTCTATGCACAATCCCGTAACAGCCCTCCCTTTCCCCAACACCATATCCCCACTCCCCCATCTCCTATGTACTTCTGCATCGCCCAACCTCCAGCCTCTACCCCATCCTCTCTCTTCCCCCCCCCTCTGGATCCCCAGCTAAACCCACCGCATCTCTCCTCCAAAAAAAGCCCTACACGAACGAACCTCATCCTCACCCGCCCACTCTATTCTACCTCGAAAATCAAGCGACTGTGGGTGGTTTTATTGCCGTGGTACGGAAAACCGAAAGAACGCCGGGGTGTGTTTAGGTAATGATACAGATTAAAGGAATTTTCATTACCTGGGAATTCAGAAGAATGTTCTTTAAAACTTGCTAAACCCCCCCCCCCCTTTTTTTTTCCCCAGCCTCCCCACACCAACCCCACCTACCAAGCCAAACGCATCAGCACTGCCAACAGGAGTCTGGCTCTCTCTCTCTCTACGGAATACGCGCAGACAAGTCCTGTCTTCCGGACGGAAATGGTGATGGAGGCGAGTACAGCAAAAGCCGGGGGAAGAAAGAGGATGGAGGGGGAGGGCATACTTGGTTGTGGTGGTGGTACTATGAAGATGCATGCTCTGTAACGCCCACGGGCGTAGCTGCGCTGCATCGCGCGGCAGGAGGGCAAGGGAATAAGAGGGGAACTTTGCTGTGCAGATGTGCCATGACGGTTTTGGTAAGATGGACATGCATAGGAAGCAAGGGGGGCATTAAAGAAAGCAACATGGGTTTCTATGCGTTAGCCGAACATCGTGGTAGAGCCTTAGACAGTAAGCAGCAGCTTGAAAAGGAACGGATTTTATCCAATTCCCAAGGTGATGTTGTGGTAGGAAAATCCCGGGTTCAATTGGCTTTTGTGCTTCAGAATCAACTTCTCAATGCACAATTGATCTCTTGCGCAGGATGAGGAGTCCACGATATTGGTGATTGCAATGGTCTAGGATGCGTGGATTTGAATCCGAAGCTGGCATAAGTAATGCCATCATAAAACAAGTCGGAGCAGGCGAATACCGTGATGCACGTATCAACCGCTAGAAATACTCTTCCCGCATGAACCCCCGTCGCCCTCTCATAGATCATCGTGCAGAAGGGAAAACACATGAAAAAGCCACCACGAACAAGAACCAAGAAAAAGCGAATAGGTTCAGGTAGGGAACCGGCCTGGAAAGCTATGCCATGCTTGATGATTGTCTATCGCTCCGTTTACCAATCTATCGTTACTTGCGTCCAGTTGTCAAGGCCGCTACCTTTCTAATGACAAAAAGGAGACCCTACTCTGCGGCCTTCTCCGGCTCCGCAGGTGTCGCTTCGCTGGCCTCTTTGGACTCGGTTGTTGCTGCTGCGCCAGTTTCGCCACCAGTTGGCTCGGCTTCAGAAGAAGTCCAGAGCGTCTAGATGTCTCTTAGATAGGTTGTAAATGGAATGTAATCTTCAGGGCTTACCAGGTTGTCTCTTAGAAGCTGCATTATAAGTGTAGAGTCTTTGTAGCTATCTTCACTCAGGGTGTCGAGCTCTAAGATATCCGTCAGCATTCAATTACAGCTAAGAATATGGACAGAAGGCTGACCAGCAATAGCATCATCAAACGCTTGCTTCGCAAGGTGGCACGCCTGATCTGGAGAGTTGAGGATCTCATAGTAGAATACGGAAAAGTTCAGAGCAAGGCCGAGACGGATAGGATGAGTCGGGGCAAGATCGGTCGTAGCCACTTCAGTTGCTGCTTTGTATGCCTCCAATGACTTATCGGCAGATATCTTACGCTTATCGCCAAGCGCAAACTCAGCGAGGTAACGGTGGTAGTCTCCCTTCCTTTAACCGTTCAGTAGGGGTATAACACGATTGCCGGTTCTTTGGTCGCGGATACGTACATTTTGTGATAGAATACTTTTGACTCGCCGGTTTGTGCAGACTTGATCAAGTGCTCGTCAAGTACCTCAAGGATGTCTTCGCAGATCTTTGCAAGCTCGGCCTCAATCTTTTGACGGTACTCCTTGATCAGGCCGACTTGGCTCTCGTTGCCCTTGGATTCCTCTTTCTGCTCGATTGAGGTAACAATCCTCCACGATGCACGTCTTGCTCCAATGACGTTCTTGTAGGCCACGGAAAGTAGGTTTCGTTCTTCGACGGAAAGCTCTTGATCTGCGGATGCGACGTTCTTCATGTTCTCCACCATCTCTGTATATCACGCGTTGGTTCTTTGTTCCCATATGATGGACTGGTGCCAAATTACCTTCATACCGCTCTGCCTGCTCAGCCAGCTTGGCGAGATAGACATGATTTTCGTACCCCATCTTGCTTCTATGTTACTAGTAAAGAGCGTCAGCGAAGACTCGGGCAAGCCCAGAATAGCAGAACACGGCGGTTGGACAACGATTCAGTCATAGACAGACTGTTGAATGTGACGCACACACGTGTCTTCAACTGCTTCCGCAGCTCGGAACTCTGAGCTGGGAAGATGGAGTTTAGGCTCTGAGGTCTTATGTACAATTGCGAGCACACTGGAATTGCGGGAAAACCAAAGTACTCCCTTAAAGGGTTGTTGAGGAAGGGGGACAAAGCCAATCAAAGAACTGACTGAGCAGGGCGACCCTTACCTGGGAATTCTAGGGACACTGGGTTGATGTAGGGAAGCTGTAGTAGCACAGGAATCGAGTTGCACAAGGGGTATCGGAAGGCAAGTCAACAAAGATGTTTTGTCATGTAGGTAAAGCCTTGGGAATTGTGAATGAGAGGGAGTTGCGATGTTGACGTTCGTTGAATGAGTGAGGAACCACCTCGACAATCTAAACTGTTCAGGGCTTAGTGTGATGGCTTTCTTGATGCGCCAAAATTAAAAGCACCGTCACATGACCCCTCACATCAGCCTCACAACACAATTTGAGGTGTTAGGCATATTTCTATCTCTACGGTATAAAAAGCGCACACAAAACGGCTGAGAATGCGGCTGGCTGCAGTTTTGGGCTGCAATTTGGAGGCAGAGCCATGCGGTCTTTGACTTTATATGGCAGCTGAATGATGGTTGTGCAATGCCGGCAAGCGAGCATTGGAAGTACATGCGGCTGGAAGGAAGCTGGGAAGGTGCTCCCAGTCAGTGCGGCAGCCTGGGCAGTCGTTGGCTGGGATATTGTCAGTTCTCTATCATAAGAGTCATAGAAATATTGCAAGATATTCTGTCCGGCAAGGGGTCTATGTCAAATTACAATGGGCTTGGTGTTTTCCCGGTTAGAAGGGATATTATGTCTGTAAGTCTCACGAAGGCCTCATCTACTTCGCAATATGCTTTGGAGGTAGCTGCTTCCCCCATGAAGCACTTCCTTGCAGAACAGAAGGCGTATTCACATGTTACAAATATCATTTATAAAACTATATTCCCCAAGAACACCATCAACTTTAGAGACACATTCATGCAAGGACAAGAACTTGAAGTCTCCCAGTCTAGGATGAGGAATCTTAACGTTTCTTGACGCAACCCTTTTTGGACCATACATCTTGTCTCTTAAGGGTTTTCAGAACGTTTCGAGGCGAGAAAACAAGAAAGCACGTAAGCTACCGCGAGAAGAGAGAAAGAAAGATAATTAGACTAGCTACATTACTCTATTGCTACGCTTGTGCTGAGGGTTCATCTCTATCTCGCTATGGATGAATCCAGGTTCCATTCCACGTTAATCAATTGAAGAAAAACCACTCCGTGATGCATCCCAAAAGATGGATGCTTGCAGGCCTGCGGCGCCGGAGCCAGGACAAGCGTGATCCTCTCACAAAACTAGCGCTGCCAAAAGGACATACGATACCTATAACAGAGTATGCCCAAGCCTACATGGCCAGCTGTGCCAGCAGCGACGAGAACGTTGCGCCAAGCATGTAAACTCCTGGCGCGCAGGCACCGAAGAAGCTGAAGATCATGTTCTTTTGCATCACTATGGATAGGTACGACCGAGCCACAGGCGAAGCTGAAGAAATTACCGTTGGAGTAATAGCTGGCGCTAATAAGGGTCGGCCACAGCCTATACTAGGCGAAGCCGGTGGTGAATATTTTCTTGTGACCATACATATCACCAAGACACCCTGCAATGAGGATGAATGTTCCGGCCATCAAGCTGAACGATGCGATGTACCAGCTTAGCCGTCCAGGATTTGTGATTCTAAAGTGCTTACCAATATGATAGGGGAGCGCTACTCCCTAGCCGATACCAGCTTAATAGTAATTGAACGAATACGGTTGTTGCGAGAGAATTGTGGGCATTCCAATTTCGCTGATGCCACTTCGATACCTGAATGGCACAGAAGCCAGCATCGTATTGAGTGCGGCATAGTGACACCAGCGAAGCGCTATGCTTTGTAAGGTATCCGGAATGTAAGCTAGGTGGTAATGGCAGTAAGGACTTGTTAAGTGCTTTAGTTGTCCGATTACTTTGCAAATGCATGTTGTTATGCACGGTGATGCTACGCTCTGTAGGACATATCGTTATAACATAGTTACTAAAACGCAGCTAGGAAATATTCAGACAAGAGAGGCTCTCAGTATCAATTGAAAGCTCTTTCTCGTCATTCAATGCCATTTGGGATCGTCAACTCGTTGCCGTTCTGGCATCTATAGCCATTCCGAACACGACTGACATTCCGGGGCTCGTTCTTAGTCACCACCTCGTCCTCCATCACTAGCATCTGCAGACATCGATTGCGGCACGTTCATAAAGCTATCCATGAACTTCGTAACAGTCGGCCCGCCGTCCATACCAGTGATCAAGCTGATATAACCGTCCGGTCGCACAAGTGCCATCGCGCCAATGTTGGGATCAACACCGTGACTCTCATGCTCCTTACCGTACTTGTCCGTGTATACACGGTATTTCCAGCTCGGTAGCGGGGCAGGCATCTTAGCTAGGTCAAAATCGTAGTGACTGTCGGTGTGAATGAAAAAGAGATCGACCGTCCTGCCACTGTTGTTCGGATTGGTTTCTCGGATATTCTCAAATGCCCAGTCTGGTGAGTCTGGCAATGAATAGCGCGAAAGAACCGAATCGGCAGAGCTCAGGTACTTGGCAAAGCTTTTATCCCGGTCTTGGCTGAAGGTATTGCCCGCAAATATGAACAAGTGGAAGCGTCCGTTTGACGGCAGCTCATCAAGCATGTTAACAATAGTGCCATCTATGTGTCGAGTAACAGTGATAGTGTGAAGACGCTTTCCGGGAGTCAGTGGTTCAAGGCTTTGTTCGTTGATGGACACGTCCACATCGTGTTCAATAAGTGGGTTAGGGTCATATCTCAGACCCAGTCCCGTGGTAAAGCCGTGGGCCTTCTTGTAAACATCGTGAAATTCCGAGTTGTTGTCGAGGAACTCTTTCTTAGAGAACAGGTGAGAGAATTTGCGATCAAAATCAATCAATTCTTGAGCAATTTGCCTTCGTTCTTTGTTGTACGTATCGAGAATCCCAGGTTTTGCCCTACCACTTAGGACAAGGGCAAGCTTCCAAGTGAGATTATAGGTATCCATTATACTAATGTTGAGACCCTGGGCAGCTTTTGGACTATGAGTGTGGCACGCGTCGCCAGTGACAAAAATGCGAGCACGATCGGAGAATTGGTCAACGATTCGCTGTTTCACTCGGTATTGACTTATCCATTGCACTTTCTTAATGAACGTTGTGTATGGCGCCAGAACTTCTTTGAGGCGAGTGTGCAGTATATCAAGCAATGTAGCATCTTTCCATTCTGTTCTGATCAGTCGATCCTCGGGTTTTAAAAGGTCGCCCGAGTCAATACTACCGAGGGTAACAAGCTCCTTCGCAGACAATTGTGTATAAACTCGGTTACCTCCCCCAGAGTTCGGGATCATCATCATGACCCCAGAAGGAGACCGGACTACAGCCCGTCGGCGATGGTCGGGGAAATCAGTCTTGAGCTCCATGTCGGCAACAATCCAGACATCATCTTGCTCATTGCTTTCCGAATGAATATCCAAAATCCCCCGAGTGGTACTGCCTGCGCCATCGCTTCCTATCAGATACTTGCACCGGTACACTGAAGTAACGTGAGAGAACAGATTCTTGACAAGAGCATGGATGGGATAATCAGGGTCATTGGTATACTCGAAGTGAAGTAGCTGAGCCGGTCTATCAACAAAGTGGCCTCGTGAGTTAAGATCGAGGTCGAAAGCTTTCTCGGTTTCGCGTTGAGGGACTGCAAGAATCCATGGATATGGAGTTGCGTGGACGACCTCTGGACCAACATGAGTCCGTTCTAAGCCTTGTAAAGGATTGGTGGTCCAGAAGGCAGCTTCACTAACACGGTTGCCTTTGATATCTAGAGCGTATTGTAAATCGAGGGTCTGAAAAACTTCTTGGGTACGTGCTTGGACACCTGTTCAGATGGAGGTCAGATGAATAGTGTTAACAATGTAAACAGATACCAAGATGGAGCACTTAAAAGCATCTAAGAACAAGAGTCTATCCGCGCGCTTAAGCAAGTGATAGAAGACGCTTTTTGCTCAATACCTTACTCAAGTACGTCACCGAAGCCAAAGATATCATAGGGAATTCTTACCACCAGCGTGACCTGTTTGGATGCGAACTGGTCGCTGGTCAATGATTTTGAAGCTCACATTATATCTTGCCAGCGTTACTGCAGCCATGAAGCCTGCTGGCCCAGCTCCAACCACGAGGACGTCCACCGCGACATCTTCGCGGAAGTCTGATTGAACCGTCATGGTTGAGGTAGCTTGAGTAGTTGAGGTCAAGTTCTGGAGCGTACTATATGGGATATGCACAGGTGTGGAATCTCAGAAAACGGTGGTCTAAAAATCCATTGGAACCTTTGGAGCCTTGCGGAAATCCGGATCACTGAAGATGAACGCGCGTCCGCTATGCCTCCCCTGTGTCTACCTCGTAGATTGCGCATTGTTCTAGTAAAATTATGGGCTTCCTCGGGTAACGAGCCAACGATTGCAATCTATGTGAAGTCTTCAGCATGGAATTGGGAAATTTTAGCGACCAAAGGATAGGATGCGAGCGGTTTCTTCGGTAAACTTTTCCTCGTCAGAGGAAATTCCTCGGATCGGTCGGCGTTGTTAATCTTCCCAACGCCAGAGGAAATTGAAATACTTCGACACAGTACAAGAGCTCGTGGAGCGCCACTACGCCCTTTGCCAACCTGATTGTGCAATTGAAAGTGCCACGATTTGCATCACCCAACTTTCACGTTTCATGTGGTAGCTTCCAACAGTTTCAGCTAAAGTGTGATTGGTTGACGGCGACGCGAGCTAATTTGAAGAAAATCCAGTAAGTCATCTCAGGCCAACTTATATCCTTTAAGATTACAGTACAGTATGTCGCCAACCGGATTGCTACTTCAGCAACAATAATAGCGACTGCAGACTGATTGGCCTTCCTGTTACCATTGGCAGCCGGGGCTGTGCGAATAGCTTTCGGTATTGGTCTCCACGTTGGGAAGGTTAGAGAGCCGCTTGAAGGAAGGTTCGGAGCCCTGGATAATTAGTCGACCGTCTTTGTGGTGTCGGACAAAGCTGTGATAGAATTTGCCTTGAAAGCAATTCGTGAATAAAAGATCGCCAACCTCTGTCTATTCACCGATGTTATGACTGTGGAGGTAAAATTTTGAAAAAGATTGAAGGAATTTCGGAAATAGGTTGCTCAATTGTCACTCCCACTAGTCACCAACATCACGAGCTCTATCTACTGTTGGCTCCCTTATGTGACCGATCTGCTAGAATCTTAGATACCGAATTAATTGAGGTATAAGACAGCAGTTTTATACGATTTCTGCTGGATTAGACCTGTGTAGAACCATCTCTTATACACAAACGCCTTCTATATGAAAGCCATATCTTATAGTCAAATGCACTATAAACCGAGGTGCTGAAACACGCAACAACGGGGTAGTTTATATGAGATCCGTATCATATTTCCTAGTGACTAATCAGTTTTCACCGCGTTAATGAGAAATCTACATAGAAACAAGTGTACCTTTTTATCAAGTCGAGAAACACTCTCTCATACACCCGTACCCCCCCTTTGTATAGCCAGCGGTCCCAAAAACCCACCTCTTATACGCAAACACCCCTTGTACTAGAGCCATATCCTATGTCTCAATTGATTCGGTAATCGACTGGGAGTTGCGCTTTTGTGGTATTGAGTGGCCGATAACCCTATCAAGGCTTATGTACGTTCATAGATTCTTAGGATAAGGTTCGCCATGACTTGGACATACTAGGTGGCACTCTTCCTCAGATATGTTCAGTCTCAGCGATCAGCACAGCGCCTTTCATGCGGAGCCTTCAAGCTTCAATTGCGATGTATGTAGTAAATTATGAGCCATCAGTAGACGTCGTCTCAGGCTGGCGGCGCTAGAGCGGCCCGCGCAGCCGCTCTGGACGTTATCACGTGCCGCTATAGGAGTATTCCCGGCCCGATGCACGTTCCGGTCCCGTGCACACCCCACTTTACTACTTTCATCTTTCTTCAAAAATCAATTACAAATTCAATATGGCTTCAATTGAGGCAGCGCTTGCAGATC